>Ga0315551_10000919_pt1 | contig 23022 bp, 19 predicted proteins | sample SalMarSW160290MG_FD_203678 | JGI IMG/M metagenome (GOLD analysis project Ga0315551, IMG submission 203678) | Salt marsh sediment microbial communities from the Plum Island Ecosystem LTER, Massachusetts, United States - Salt Marsh Sediment SW1602-90 ...
GCACCTGCAAGAACGTCAACAATGTTGGCAGGTTTCGCGCCCTGGGTTATGGGATTGGACTTTTTCTTTGCCCCCGTCACTGCTCTCACGAAAACCGGTTTCCGCGTTCCCACCCGAGGCAACGTGGCTAGTTGACTTTACCCCCGAAGAAGACGATATTAATAGTAATCCATTCAGCACCGGGCTTCCTGAAGGAAAATAAAAACGATAAAGAAGCCCGATCATTTAGATTTTGCGAATTGTACCGCTAGGACTAACCGACCAGATACTTGCACCTTGAGTGTTATATCTTATGTTCTGCTCCTTAAACGGTTCGTAGCAAACACGATGATAGTGATATTCTCTAGGAGGAGAACATGAACAAAAAACTCTATGTAGGCGGCCTGTCTTATTCTGTGACAGATGCACAACTTTCGGAGCTCTTCCAGTCTCACGGGACTGTGGAATCGGCCAAGGTGATAACTGATAGAGACACCGACCGGTCACGGGGCTTCGGTTTCGTTGAAATGAGTACTCAGCAAGAGGCTGAACAAGCCATAAAAGCTCTTAATGGTACCGAGCACGAAGGGCGCAGCTTGACCGTGAATGAGAGTAAGCCGAGGGAGAACCGCCCCGGCGGCGGCGGCGGATCTCGAAACCGCTGGTAATAACAGTTTAGATATTGCTGTTCCTGGAAAGGGGTCAAGTCGGTTTGACCCCCGTTTTTGAAACCAAATCAATACTGCAACAGTTTCAACCCATCCAATCAACACGTCTGTCTCCATCCTCCCACAGCTGGGCGGTCTCGCCGGGGGAGAGAAAACTGAAGAAGAAAGAAAACTCATATGATACAGAATATACTTATGGTCTATCCGAAAATTCCTACAACCTACTGGAGCTTCGACCATGCCCTGCCGTTCATCGGCAAAAAATCCTCACTTCCCCCTTTGGGATTGATGACCGTCGCCGCGATGCTTCCTCCGAAATACGAAGTTCGGCTCATCGATCTGAACGTGACCACCTTGGAGCGCAAAGATATCGAATCGGCGGATATTGTGTTCGTCTCGGCCATGATCGTACAGAAACAGTCCTTTGAACAGATCGTAGCCCTATGTAGGGAATGCAACCGGCCCGTGGTTGCCGGAGGTCCATACCCTATTTCATCATACCAGGAAATCGAGGGCGTGGATGTTTTCGTCCTGGATGAGGCGGAGCTCACCCTGCCTCGTTTTCTTGCTGATCTAGAAACCGGTCATCCGCACAAGCTTTACCGGGATCCAGGGAAACCGGATATCACCGGCACGCCGGTGCCCCGTTTTGATCTCATCGATGTAAGTGCGTATGACAGCATGCCCCTCCAATATTCCAGGGGCTGTCCGTACAACTGCGAGTTCTGCGACATCATCGAGATGTTCGGTCACGTTCAGCGGACTAAAACCGCCGAGCAGTTTCTCCGGGAGCTCGACGCGGTGAATGAAAGCGGCTTTCGAGGATCCGTATTCATCGTTGACGATAATTTCGTCGGCAACCACCGAAAGGTCAAACAGCTGCTGCGATCGATCGTCTCTTGGCAGAAGCACCACGGTTTTCCCTTTGCTTTCTTTACCGAGGCGAGCATAGATTTGGCGCAGGACGACGAGCTGCTCGATCTTATGGTCGAAGCCGGCTTCAGCATGGTGTTTGTAGGTATCGAAACTCCTGACGAAGCCACCCTGGCCTATACGCAGAAACGTCAAAACCTGAAGTCGCCTATCCTGGAAAGTGTGGAGAAGATCCAACGGCGAGGCATTGAAGTGACCGGCGGGTTCATCCTGGGCTTCGATACGGATGCCCCGGACATCTTCGACAGACAGATCAGTTTCATCCAGCAGGCAGGAATCCCCATTGCTATGGTAGGACTGCTGAACGCGTTGCCCAATACCCAGTTGTGGCGGCGTCTGGAGCAGGAAGGACGGCTGAAGCGCGGCAGTACTACGGGTAATAACACCCACACTTTGGGTATGAACTTCGTGCCTCGTATGCCTGAGAGCAATCTGATCGATGGCTACAAACGAGTTCTTTCTGAGCTGTATTCACCCAAACGCTACTTCGAGCGCTGCATCACACTGCTGGGGCGACTCTCACCGGAAACAAAAACTGTCAGGTCCACATCCTGGGTTGAGATCAGAGCCCTGCTGCTCTCCCTGCTCAAACAGGGCTTCTCCTCGTACGGCTTGCGGTACTGGCGATACCTGCTCACTGCTCTATTGACCCGTCCCGGGCTCTTTCCCGATGCGGTGGCTTTGGCAATAAAGGGATTTCATTTCTTTGCCATCACCGGAGAAGTATACGCAGCGGACAGGCTGCTATCCAGAATGAATGAAGCACGATACCAGTTGCAGCTAAAAGTGGACAAGATTATGCACAGTCGGAAGCGGCGGCTCGCAGCATCGCTGGAACGAACAATACTGCGGTTGATGAACGAAGTAAGAGAGAACTATGGGGCTTTCAATGCAGGAATCCAGGTTTATCTGCAGCAGACAACCCTTGAGTTCACTCAACGATGCCATGGTTGGATCACCAAACTCCGCCTGATGACTAGTCTGTCTTGAGGCCATTGTAGTTGGAAAGCAATCAACGAGAAGCAATCGGACCGCGATATTCGGCTCGAAATGGATTCTACGGAAATCAACGGTCTACACGTTAAAAAGAACGAGTATCCTTATCGTCAATCCGTTCACAGTCGTCTCGAAGGCGGGTTCGATCTCCCGGCTACAGATGAAAGATCTTCCCCAGGTCATCGCTAGTAATCTTCAATCTGTATTGGATGTAGAGCGCCAGTCCAACCAGGGGCGCGATACAGCCTAAGACTAAAAGCGACCAACTCAACCGGAACGCCCCGGAGAGATAGAGGCTGATCACGGTCTCCAGACCTAATAGGAACAGGCCGGCACACACTAGAACCACGGCCAGGATGGCGAACACTCGCGGCCGCAGCGCCCGCACGAGCGCTGAAACCCCGCCGATGAAAGTACCGGCGAGAATAGTAAGTGGCAGTGCCAGGGTTAGAAACCAGGGTTTCCGGGGTAGAAGCAGGTCCAGTGCCTGGAGGAATATCGCCACCAATACGGTTTCTGCCACTGGGAGCAGCAGCCTATGTCTATGGAGCAGAAGCAGCAGAGAGCTTGCCGCCCAGAGAAAGATAATGGCGACAAGAGGGTAGCGAGCCCATGTGACGGTCATGCTGTAGGCGAAATCTGCGACGAAAACCACCACCGCACTCGTTCCGGCCAACAGAGATACGATTTCCCAGAGGCGGAGCAGAGTAAATGGCTTGGAAATCTTGACAGGAGACAGGGGGTCGCCAGGAGGTGGCTGTGCTTCTTCCCCCTGTTCCGCCTTGCCCCCCAGGGGAGCCAGGCAGAGGGGGCAGCGTTCCAATCCCTCGTCGATCTCGACTCCGCAGTTGTTGCAGACAGGCATACCTTCAATCCTCCGAAACCGCTACAGGGAACCCATGACTGGCGATTGTCGTGAAGAAAAGCCTCTCCAGCTCGCGGCTCTCCACTACACTGCTGATGGTTACCGAAAGCCCATCCCTGTAGCTGATTACCGTACAGCACTTCTTCATCGCTTGGGTGGGGGGTAGCACCATCCTGAATGACTCGATATGCTCTGCCATCGCCTCGGGCACCTCGACTCTGCCAAGGTTGGACAGCACCCCGGAATAGATCCGATCCGTCTGGTGGCGATACACCCAGCCCAGAAAGATATCCTTGACAAACAACGGCGTGACCCGGATCACCGGCATGAGCTCCGCGCCCACGTTGCGTGTAATTTGCCTTCCGAGCTCCCTGCGGTCCACCTCCATCTGCATTTGGCGATGCACCTGGCTCAGCAGCTCCTCAAAGCTGTAGGGCCCCAAGCGCATGTCAGCTTCCGGGGACACGTATAGGGAGAAATTGCGCATTGTCTGAGAGGGGAAAAACCTGCGCATGTTCACCGGCACCTCAAGGCGCAAGATAGAGCGCCCCGGTATGCTACCAGAACGAGCCTCGGCCTCGTAGAGCTGGCTCAGGCAGTACATATACACTGCTGCAAGGTACTCCGTTATGGTAACACCCGCCGCTCTGGACAGGCTGAGCATCTGGGAGGTCGGTAGGCGGCCGGTGAGGGTCCGGAAGTAACCCGGGTGGGGTGGGCTGTGGGAAATGTGGTAGGCCGCGGCATAGCGCGTCGGCCCCGGTCCTCCCTTGTCGAAGTACTTGCGGTGGCCGTCTTCAGCCTCGCTCGGATCCGGTTTCTCCCGCGGATCGAGAAGATCCCCGCTCCCTTCGACCTCGACTCCGCACAATTTCAGATATTCCGCCAGAAGCGATCGAAAGAAGCGCAGGCCGCCGGCACCGTCGGTCAGAATGTGTGAGAAGTCCACTGCGATCGTCCGGCCCCGCGCCCGGATCCGCAGCAGGTGCCCGGTCTTCCCACCGGCTGGGAGAGATTCAAGTGATGAGCGGTCCAGCAGCTGCACCCGCGGTGTGTCACGGTGACGCTGAAGGTAGTACCAGAACAAGCCACGCCTGAGGTAGACCTGGAAGTATGGGCAGCGCCGTACGAGCGCGTCAGAGGCCTGCTGCAATGCGGAAAGCCTGACCGGTGCCCGCAGCATGGCGGAAAGGCGGAACACCGTAGGGGACAGCTTAGACTTAGAGGAGGCTGTCGGGTAGATCTTGGCGGCGTTATCGAGGGTGAGCCAGTCCGCCTCGAGATGAACTGTGCTCACCCGCGGACCGGCCCGCGGGTATTGAGAAAATGCATGCGTTAACAAACATAACAGCTGGAACGTAGAGTCGACAATCCCCCCCTCACTCACCCAAAACAAGTTCAGCAATCCGATTGTTGCTTTCCCTCTGCCCCTGTCCGTCTATAGACGACAACCTGACATAGCGGGGATCTGCAAACAATTGACGAAGTAGCCTGATATGGAACCGCTTCAATCAGGGTAGGATCCAAGTGGTCAGGAACTATCTATCGACGATTTATAGGGCGTCTTGCTACTGATTTTCCCATTCTTCTCTGATTTTGTCTTTCATCTTTTCCCACTCGGTATTCAGAACATCATCCATGTTTTTTTCCAATTTCTCTCTGTCTTTTTCAAACTCGGTTCTCAATTGCGCAGCCATATTTGTTGCCCACTCTTCTCGGATCGCCCCTACTGCTGCTTCCCACTTCCTGTCCAGCGCATTTTTCTCTGCTTCTACTTCAGCATATAGCTGTTTACCTTCGACCATTTCACTGGCACCCGGGTGTTTTTCAAACAAAGTATCTAGTGTTTTCATCGCCTCGCTGTAATTTCCGTTTTCGAAAAACCCTTTCGCATTGGTCAAGAGCCGGCCTGGATCATAGAGTTCCTTCTTCAGTGCTTCATTCTCTTCTTTGACATTTTTAACTATAGAAAGGCTCATTACAGCATAGATCAATAATGCCCCAAGCAAAAATGCCAAGACTCTGTTAACCCATATCCTTGCCTTTACGTTCTCAATCATTACGTCCTCCTGTCTTTTTTCTGCCTCAAAGGCCTTCGTTTCTACAAGTTTTTGTCTGCCAAAAATACATACTACGTTTCTTCTCCTTTCCGTTGTACACTGACCCGTCTCTCTGCGGCAGATACTGCTTGAGCAGCTGCTCCAGAAAGAAGCCCCGGTAAGGCAGCAGAACCGGGGCGGCATGCGTTATCTTGTTATAGATTCCTCCGCTTCGAACGCCAGTCTATTAATCTGCACACCGTCTACGATCCAGGTGCCGGAAGGGCGGCTTGGAAAGGCTACTGTGTAAAGCCTCTTTTTCGCCCTGGTAACAGCTTGATGAATTGTCGGCGCATCGACATCCACGAACCCCTTGTAGTACTTCCAGATTCCCGGTCTGGAATGCATATGAATCCTGAATTTCATCTTTTACTCCTTCGGAATATACCTGAAACAAGGGCAAGGCCGGGGTGTGTTCCCCCTTTTGGCCAGGCTGTTCGTATCTGGTCTGATCTATGCGGTTCGTTTCGGCGGCAACAGGCCCGCCTTCTTGACGTGTTGATCTGCCATCTTCACGTACTCTCTCATGCACTCCAGAAGCACCTCACGGTAGCGTTTGCCGTTTAGGTGGCAAGCGGCCCTGAACGCGTTTGCCAGATCAATTGGGACATTCTTGAGCGTGAAAACGGTCGTACTGCTCATCTATCGCTCCTCCACAGAAGTTGTCACTCCCCGAACGATGCCCGTTAGCATCAAGTATAGACTTTAGCATCCTTGGTTGTCAATACTTCTAATAATTTTATTTGATCTGTAATTTTTTAATAACAAGCATCTATTATAACTTTGCATTACCTAATGATTATGGCCATGAGCATTGGGAGGATGGTAAGAGAGCCCGAAGGAGTAACAAAATGAACCGAGGGAAGTGAATCATGCACCCGGTGGAGGATGTTCCGCGCTGGCTAAAGAAATCCAGGCGCGTAGGGGGGAGATCCGAGCTTGCTATCTACCGTGGTGACAAACGTTTCCAGCAACCCATTAGTCGAGGGGCGAGTTTTTATCTGATCGAGATTTCGGAGATCCCCCAGAACACCTTTACCTGAGCAATTGTTTCGGAAGTTCCGGAACGGGGATCGGAGATCCCTCCAAGGCCTCCAGCATCATCTCGACTAGCGCCTGTTTCATCGTGATTCCGCGGATCACGCACAGCGCCTTGAAGCTGTCACGGATTTCCCTGGGGATGTCCCTGATGAAAATGGAGACCATCCTTTGTTCTTTCCGTGGATAGTTCTCTTTTGTTCTGGTGCTCATATTGGGATAATAAACATTGATATTCTATTTTGTCAATGTTTTGAAGTATTTATTTACAATAATATTTTTATTGACAATATAGTTTGACTAGCTTATACTATATTGAACAAAGACTCATTTGCAACGGGAGGCGCGGTGGCTGTTGTGCCGGCTGAAGTGGGATTCGCAATGAAAGAGAACAAAGGTAAAGACATGAAGTTTTTTAACGTAGAGATGATCAAGGATTTGTCGGTCGAGGAAATGGAGCGACTGAGAAGAGAAATCAAGAATTTGAATCGACGATTACGGGAGGAATTCGACCGCAAGGAAAGACATTGTGCATCCTGCGGTGAGCGCCTCGGCGCTACGGCTTATAGCTTCAAATACTGCTCAGCCTGGCATAGATATCTGGACACCCACAAGAACACAGCCACGGTTTCCAGGGTGGAGTTTGAGCGCAAACGTGCTATCAGAAGGATCAGGACGATAAAGGAAGGAACGCAAGCAGGCGCCCCAATGTCCGAAAACTCGAAACTTGAAGGAGCTGCAGCGCTGAAGGCTTCCTTGAGGAATCTTAGGATAGGGCGGATATTGCACGAGTACCAGATAATCACCGGGGAGAGCCTCAACAAGTCGATGTGAGACTACAGAAGATTCAGGGCAACAGGGCAATAGCATACGATCGATGGGGTGAAAGAGATGAAAGTGAAGACATACGATATCTGGTACAAGACCCGGGATCACCTCACACATGAAACTGAGAGTCTTTCAGGAACGTGGAACCAACTCTTGAACAGGCTCACAGAGATGGGGCTGGATAGAAAAGTAATCCTGGCGATCGGGGAGGGCGGTGTTTTCAGGCCATACAGACTCTCCACCGGCGAAGTATGACTGAACAGACCATGCGAAACCTTGGAGAAAGTGCCCGATACTACGGTTATAAACTTGGTAATCAAATCCAGGATGTAAAGGTTTGAAGATGGAGAGAAACATGCTGCCATTACTGACTGCGCTGAATCGCAGTGAGTGGCGACTTTGTGCGTGGGATATGGTATTGACGGTTGATGACAGAAATGTGGCCAGAAAGCTCTTCAAGATCATCAGATGGACCTACCGGGCATCGAAAAACCTGAGTGATAAGGTGAGCGGGAGTATGGGCTCTTATATAAAACCTGATGTAATCGCTGCGTGGCAATCTAGATTCAAGCAACTGGCAGGTGAGCTGAGTACAGCCGAAAAAAGCTTACTAAACAGGTTCTACAAGTCATCCTTCTGGTTCACCCATGTCGGGCTTCTTTATGCTCGTTGGGCGGAAGAAACCTGATCAACTCTCCACAACATGCTCGTAGTTGCTTCCATCTTAGTGGACGCATCGTCGGTGTTGAAACAATGGACAAGATAACGAATAATCAAATTACGGTAAAAGTTCGACAGTACTTTCAATAGCAGTCGGCAACAGGATCTAGATAGAACCACCTAACAAAAGGATCGCAGGAGTGCCGTTCTCCCCGGAGCAGATCCAGGAGCATGCCAAACAGCTTGCCGAGGATCACCCTGCGGACCCAAATACGGAGCGGAACAATGAACTGCTCAAGTGCGCTGGAACAGGCCTGTCAACGGATACGTCAGGTTTGCTCGGATCTCTCGGAAACGAGCGAACTGGAACAGAACACGCCTCCAACCGCCGAATGGCTCTTCGACAATGAATACATTGTCGAGAGCAACGCCCGCCGCGACATGCGGCTGAACCTTCCCCGACATTATTACCAGACGCTGCCGGCGCTTACCGAAGAGCCGTACCGGGGTCTGCCGCGCATATACAGCCTGGCGAAGGATAGTATATCCATCGGGAATGCTTTTGATAGCTTACGACAGCTCGCCCCGGAGGATTGGAGAAAGATTTTCGAGAAGCTCAGCAGGGTGGAGCAGCTGCTTCGGCGGGACCCATCAGGGGAATATGCCAAGATGGATTTCGATACCCGCGATTGGGTATCGCCGGGCTGTTGAGGAGCTCTCCCGCCATTCCGGTCAGTCTGAAGACCAGGTCCGCCCAACGCGCCTTGGAGTTCGCGGGGCAAGCTGTCGGCGACGTGAAGGAGGATGAACGGCCCATCCACGTCGGGACTTATCTGATCGGTGAAAAAAGGTACGTACTAGCGCAACTCATACGTGGCCGCGAGAGTTTACGCTTCCGCACCTTGTGATGGATCTACCGCCACCATACGGCGGTCTACTCTCTAGTACTCGGCTTTTTCTCCGCCGGGCTTATCACCACCAGCTTCTCGGCTTGACGTGCACCCGTCTCGCGGTGACCTCTCGCTGGAAAACCCGCTGGTTCCGCGGGGATTTAGTGGGGCATCAGCCTGCGATTTTTTTTGTCTTGGTACCCACGCCCCCTGCTTTAATGACGACCTTTACAGCATCTTCCATCGGATCTTTGAAGGGCACTTCAATTCGAAGCAGGCCGTACTCGTAGGTCGCTTCGGCTTTGTCAGGTTTCACCGGCCAACCCAAAGCCAACGATGCAACATAGTCGATTTCCCTTGCTGGAGCTGTCAAGTGGATGCTGTCTTCCAGGATCTTCGCATCGACGGAATCCGCCGGTGCTCCTGGGATGGCGAACTCCACTACCAGCTTACGGTTCTCCGCATCAGCATACGCCACTGTATAGGGCGCAACCTTCCTGCGATAATCAGGCATTTTGTCACCTCCATTTACTTCTAAGATACAATGTAACTATGGCGGGTGTAAAAAGATAGTAGATTCGATCCGCGGCTGCACAGGGTCGACCGATCAGCGACAGGCATGTGAGGAGGCTGCGTTGGGACCGCAAGTGCTTCTATTCTTTCCGGCCGGGCTGAGAAATCCTCCAGGTTCCTGGAGGCGGCCGATCCGGGGGATACACCGGATACCACCTACTCTGAGAAAATCGAACCACTGCAATCTCCGAAGCGACGGCCTATCCATATATAAAAAACAGATCAACAGTTCGTATACGCTGTCGGGTTGAGAAATTGCCGATAGTCTCAATCCGTCTTTTCTTCCTCTTCTTCGGGATTTATAGTTGGTACGGGTGGTGCACCCCCACTCTCTAGCGCTTCCAACGCTAAGAGTACATCCTCGGGTAGTTCTCCGGGGTGTTCTTTCCGAATCCAGCCAACTATTTTGTCCGTATTTTGCTTGATTGTTTTCAACTCTTCTTTCTGCTTCAGAAGAGCCTTCTTGTTTACACTTCTTTGGTATAGGACCACGACAATCGCACCTACTATGGTTACTATAATTCCCCACGCCACGCTAATCCCTCCTCTCTAACTTTAAGAATAAGGTATAGTCTCAACTGCTGAATAAAAAGCCCTCTCCTGGAACCGGTGCGAATGTCTGAACCGGTTTTTTCCGGGGTGCAGGCGTAGACTTGAGAAAGAAAAAGGTCTTATTTCCCTCCATTGGTAATAACTCATAAAGAGGCAGGTCTGACCGAGATTTCGGAGACCCCCAAGAACAAATTTACCTGCGCAATTGGTCCGGAAGTTCCGGAACAGGGATCGGAGATCCCTCCAGGGCCTTCAGCATCATCTCCACTATCGCCCGCCTCATCGTGATTCCGCGGATCACGCACAGCGCCTTGAAGTTGTCGCGGATTTCCCTGGGGATGTCCCTGATGAAAATGGAGACCATCCTCTGTTCTTTCCGTGGATAGTTCTCTTTGTTTCTTGCGCTCATATCTAGAGATTAACAATGATATTCTATTCTGTCAATGTTTTAAAGTAAACATTATTATAATTTCTTAAATTGACAAGCTACATTATTCAGCTTATACTATTGTGAGCAAGGGCTCAATGGCTAAGGAGGGGGTAATGTATTATTGGATCTCTGCAGGCATCGTTCTCATCTGCGTGCTCTTCCTGTCCGGGATGAGGGTCGTGCGGCCAACCACCAGGGGACTGGTGGAACGGCTTGGGAAATACCGGCGTTTTGCCAATCCTGGCTTCAATTGGATTATCCCGATCATCGATCGGATGTATAGGATCAATATCACCGAGGTCATGGTGAACGCGGAGCCACAGCAAATCATCACAAGCGACAAACTGAATGCAAGCGTGGACGCCCAGGTGTATTTTAAAGTCAAGAGTGACGAGGAGAACGTCAAGAACTCCCAGTACAGCGTGTTCGATTACAAGTACCAGATCGTCAACCTGGCCCGCACGACCTTGCGCAACATCATCGGCACGATGAGCCTCAGGTCCGCCAACAGCGAACGCGGAAAGATCAACAGCGAGCTTCAGGCGACGCTGCGCGAAGAAACGGCGCACTGGGGAATAGAGATCGTCAGGACGGAATTGAAGGAGATCGATCCCCCCGCGGACGTTCAGGAGACGATGAACAAGGTGGTGAAAGCCGAGAACGAAAAGGTTGCCGCAGTTGATTTTGCCACAGCCACCGAGACTATGGCGGACGGCGCACGAAGGGCGGAAATCAAGAAAGCGGAAGGGATCAGGCAGGCGAAGATTCTTGAGGCAGAAGGTGAAGCACAGGCCATCAAACTCGTGAATGAGGCTGCTGACAAGTATTTCGTCGGCAACGCGCAGTTGCTGAGGCGACTGATGGCGGTGGAGACAGCGCTTTCTTCGAATGCGAAAATCGTGGTTCCTTCCAATACGGAGCTCATTAACGTCATTGGCGAATTGGCCGGAATCATGCCTCTGAACAGAGGCGCAACAACTACAAAAACGTCATGAGCTCATCCACCCTTGCCGATCGAACAGAACGAGTTGATCAGGCTGGTCGAATCATTTCTACCATAGCTTGTCGGCCGTCTCGTGAGTTGGACAGCATGAAAGAGATCCTGGACGGAGTTGCTGGCTCTGGGATGATCGACCTGCTCCGGGCCGAGACGAGCTCCCATTTGCAGACAATACGAGGCTTGATGAAGGATGGTCAAATCCTTCCTCGATCTAACCTCCGGTTGTCTCAGGAGGCGCCGCATCTATCCCCGTGTGACAGACCCTTGAGGATCGGCGTATTCCCCACCGCTGCGGATCCGTTTCATTGGCTGCAACTGCTCAGCGGTCTGAAGGCGATGACGCTCTTCAAACTAGACAAGGTCATTTACGTAATTTCTGGCAGTGACTCTAGAAAGCCGGACCTTCTCCGTGCCGACATTCGTCACAGAATGGCCCAGAACGTGCTTGGGCTCTTTTCCCCACTTTTCGCTTATTCGCCGATTGCCCTGGACAACTCGCTTGACGGCGAGGAAAATGTCTTCAGGATCCTCCAGCTGAACCCGAGACAAAGAATCGACGCCTACTATATCGCGGGAACGGATCACTACTACCGCTACAATCCCGAGACCGGCAAGCCCGACACGATTCAGAAACTTGAAAACGGTGTACGAGGCAAGATTTTCGCATATGACGAGCGGATGGGCTCCATGTCAGCGATATTCCTGGGCCAAGGAGAGCAGACGCCGAACGCCGTCGGCACTTTCCTGTATACCGAGTCTGTGCAGCGGATGTCCCTCGAAGCGTCATCGACGTCCATAAGAAGGGCACTGGCAGGGCGTGATACGCTCGAAAAGCTTGCCACCGGCCCCGGAGTTGCCCGTTTCCTCTCATTCTGGCCTGAATCCCGATCTTGCTAAGGTCCCTGCAATGCCCCCGCCACTGAGAAGCAGCAGATACCTCATGTCCACGATATACTTGTTAATTCGTTGAAGCTTATAGACAAAGGAGAAATGAATGGGAACCAAAGTGGGTTTGTGGATTGACCACAGGAAGGCTTTTATCGTAGCTGTTACGAACAAAGGAGAAGAGATAAGACTGATAATATCAAAAGTTGAAAAACAGCCCGGACGGTTTGGGGGTAAACGTTCTACGACGCCCTATGAATCCCAGCTGGTACCGGCAGATGATAGCCGTCAGAAAACATTTACGGGGCATCTCAACATTTACTACGATGCGGTAATTGGCTGTATTCGTGATGCAGAATCTATTCTGATATTTGGCCCTGGTGAGGCCAAGGGTGAGTTGAAGAAACGTCTCGAGAGAGACAAACTTGGTGGACGCATTGTCGGTGTTGAAACAATGGACAAGATGACAAATAATCAAATTGCGGTAAAAGTTCGACAGTACTTTCAAGAAAATAGCAGTCGGCAATAGGATCGAGATAGAACTACCTGACAAAAGGAGCGCAGGCGACGCCGCGCGGCGCTTCCGATTTAAATCCCTTTGTGACATGGAAGCTTCGACCAAACGATGATTCGAGGACAGAAAATGGAGACAAGCATACTTGTTGGTTACTTCGTGAAAAGGGACGAAGCTCGCGGAGCATACAGGGAGTTGCAGAGGAAGGGTTTCCGCCGCACCGCAGTGGTAAGCAAGACTGCGGATGGAGTTGTCCACACAAGGGACCCTTTCCCGAGGCGCCGGGCTTTTGGGGCAGTGATAGCTTTTGTCCTGTTCGGGATCCTCGCCTATATTACCTCCATAAGTCTTGAGTGGCCGGAACCCATTTTAAACGGCATCTTTTCCGCCCTGATTCCGATTCTTGCGGGTGGTTTCATCGGAATCCTCTTCAGCGGGATGTGGGTACGGCGATCGAGGTTCGGCGTAGATCGATCGCTGCTTGCGGATCATGCACGCTGGCTGGTGGCCGATGAAACAGCCCTGATTCTCCAGGCGCCGGTCAACACAATGCGGATCCCGGTGGCGGTGCTTCTGGGAAGCGGCGAGATAGTACCCACGATTTTTATCCTGCACCCGAAGCGCGAGAAGCTGATCGAAGACGCCAGGAGCCCAGGTGTGCCGCTCTCCCCGGAGCAGATCCAGGAGCACGCCAAAAGGCTTGGCGAGGATCACCCTGCGGACCAAAATACGGAGCGGAACAAAGAACTGCTCAAGCGGCTCGAACAGGCCCGTCAACGGATCCGTCAGGTTTGCTCGGATCTCTCGGAAGCGAGCAAACTGGAACAGAACACACCTCCAACCGCCGAATGGCTCCTCGACAATGAGTACATTATCGAGAGCAACGCCCGCGACGTCCAGCTGAACCTTCCCCGACGCTATTACCAGACACTGCCGGCGCTCACTGAACAGCCTTACCGGGGTCTGCCGCGCATCTACGGCCTGGCGAAGGAGCTTGTCTCCCATACGGACCTGCGTCTTGATCAGGAGAACACCCTTGCGTTTATTGAAGCCTATCAATCCGTGCACGCGCTGACGATAGGTGAACTTTGGGCTATTCCCCAAATGATGCGCATCGCCTTGATCGAGAGTATCCAGAGTCTCGCCGTGAGAGCCCGGACAGAGCTGCGGGAGCGTGAAATCGCCGATTTCTGGGCGAATAGGCTCATCGCGGTCAACCGGCGGGATCCCAACCAGCTCTTTTCGGTCCTGGCGGAGCTCGCCGAAAACCAATCCAGCCCAAGCCCCTATTTCACCTCTCAACTTATCGATCATTTGTACGACGAAGAAGCCGCTCTGGTGCCGGTCCAGAGCTGGCTCGAGCATACGCTCCGACTATCCTTGCACGATATCAACCTGCAAGAGCAGAACCGCCAGACCAAGGATCGTATATCCATCGGGAACGCTTTTGATAGCTTGCGACAGCTCGCCCTGGAGGATTGGAGAAAGATTTTCGAGAAGCTAAGCACGGTGGAACGGTTGCTTCGGCTGGATCCATCGGGCGTATATCCCAAGATGGATTTCGATACCCGCGATCGGTATCGCCGGGCCGTTGAGGAGCTGGCCCGCGGTTCCGGTCAGTCTGAAGCTCAGGTCGCTCAACGCGCCTTGGAGCTCGCGGGGGAAGCCGTCGGTGAAGCGAAGGAGGATGAACGGCCGATCCACGTCGGGACTTATCTGATCGGCGAAAAAAGGCACGTGCTGGCGCGACTCATACGCGATCGCGAGACGGTGCGCTTCCGCACGTTGCGATGGATCTACCGCCATCACACCGCGGTCTACTTTCTAGGGCTCGGCTTGTTCTCCACCGCGTTCATCTTCCCGATCGTCCGGTTCGGCATGCATGTACAGTCGCCGGGCATACAGATTCTAATCGCGCTCCTCCTGCTGATCCCCGCCAGCCAGCTTTCGGTCGAGTTTTTAAATTACCTTGTCATGCGGCTGCTTCCTCCACGGGCTCTGCCGAAAATGGATTTCGAGGTTTCGGGGATCCCAGACGCTTTCCGAACGCTGGTCGTTGTTCCCGTTCTGCTGGTGGATGCGGAGACGATCCGGACGGAGGTGGAAAAGCTCGAAATCCGATACCTTGCCAATAAAGAGGCCAATCTGCTCTTCAGCCTCTTCACGGATTACACGGATTGGGAACAACCACATTACGAGGAGGATGAACGCCTTCTTCAGGCTGTGATAGAAAGCCTCGAAGCCCTCAACCATCGCTATGGCAGCGGGCGTTTTTTCCTTTTTCACCGGGAGCGAACGTGGAGTAAAACCGAGCGTAAGTTCATCGGCTGGGAGCGTAAGCGCGGGAAGCTGGAAGAACTAAACCGCTTGATCGATGGAACACGTCCTGAAGACGCGCAGCAACTGGTACACGTGGGCGACCCGGATATGCTTTTCAACGTAAGGTTCATCATCACGCTGGACAGCGACACACAGCTTCCTCACGGCACCGCCCGAAGGATGATCGAGTCACTGGCGCACCCACTGAACCAGCCTCGATTCAGTCCCGACGGTGATATCTTGACCGGATCCTACGCGCTCATCCAACCTCGCGTGAGCCCATCCCTGCCGAGCACGAGCGCCACACCTTTCAGCCGATTGTTCTCCGACCCGGTCGGAATCGACCCGTATACCAGGGTTGTTTCCGATGTCAATCAGGATCTTTCCGGTGAAGGCTCTTACCACGGTAAAGGAATCTATGATGTGCGCGCCTTCAGTCGTGTGCTGTCCGGGAGATTCCCCGAAGGTCGGCTGCTGAGCCACGATTTGATCGAAGGCGCCCACGTCCGAGTCGGCTTGGCGAGTGATATTGAGCTTTATGACGAGTTCCCGCAGGATTACCTGAGCTACACCGGCCGGCAGCATCGTTGGATTCGCGGAGATTGGCAAATCGCAGATTGGATTCTGCCGCGCGTGCCCCAACCCGGAAAACGGAGGGGGCCAAACCAGCTCTCCTGGTTCAACCGTTGGAAAGTCTTCGACAACTTGCGCCGGAGTCTGGTACCTGTCGCAGCTCTGGGTTTGCTCACAACCTCCTGGCTGGTCTCCTCGCCGGCAGGATGGATCTCCACTCTCATTGTCGCCGTGATGCTGCTCTTCCACCCCATCGCACAGCATCTCACATTGATGACCTCACACCTCGAACTGAAGAGTTTCTCCTTTTCGAAGTTGACGCATGATCTGCTGAGGTCGGTTGTCGAGGCCGCACTGCTTCCGCACCAGGCAGGCCTGGCTCTGGACGCGATTGCCCGCGTGTTGTATCGCCGCCTCGTCTCACATCATGGCTTGCTCGAATGGGCTTCAGACAAGAGGGGCCGCGGGAGCGCTTCGGGCAAGCTGCCGCTATTCGTTGTATCCATGGGGTTTGTCAGCGTCTTCAGCGGAATCGTGGGCTGGATGGTTCATCACTGGATGCCGTCCAACCTGGTGATGGCCGGTCCCTGGCTCGTAATGTGGTTTGTATCCCCTTTGCTCGGATGGCTCTTGAGTCTTCGCTTGAACACAAACCGGAATCGATTTCCGCTTCCTTCAGAGGATATGGATCTTTTGAGGAATGTCGCGCGAAGAACCTGGCGCTACTTCTCAGACTTTGTTACCGAAGAGACCTCCTGGCTTCCGCCCGACAACTACCAGGTTTTTCATCAGAACCGGCTGGCGATGCGTACCAGTCCGACGAATATCGGTCTTTGGATGCTCAGTGCGATAGCCGCACAAGAGTTCGGGTACCTGACGGTAGATCAGGTCATCGAGAAGCTGTCGCATACTATGGAGACAATCGTCAAGCTCGAGCGCTATGAGGGTCATCTGTTGAATTGGTACGACATCAACACCCTGACCCCGCTTGAACCCCGCTACGTGTCAACCGTCGACAGCGGGAATCTGCTTTGTGCCTTATGGACCCTGGAGCAGGGACTCGAAACGCTGATCGAGAGGCCTGTCCTGGATGCGAAGGTTTTTGAGGGCCTGCGCGATGCCGGGAAAATTCTGAAACTGGTTGTCGAACGGGAAGGCTTCGCAGGTTTTGATGCTCAGGCCCTCGATGAACTGCTGCACGCGTGGGAATCTCCGCCGGAGTATATTGCCGATTCCCTTCATCTGCTGCGGCGGACGAAGGGCATCGCATCATCACTGGCGAATGAGGTGCGTGAGTCTGCCGGCGCCGCTGCTGAGGTGGTCTATTGGGCTCTGCAGGTGGAGGTGCAGGCATCTGCCGGGTTGGATATAGCCGAACGGTACCTCGCCTGGGTCGACGTCCTCAATGAGAAGACGGAAGAGGAGGTTGCCGGGCTTGGCCAGGATGCCCTGGTTTCTTTCCGCCATGATCTTCGCCATGCGCCTTCACTTTTCGACCTCGCCAATGGGCATGTCCATTTCATTGAGGCGCTCCAGGCGATGCGTGGGGAGGCTCATTCAGCATCGGGTTCCCTGTTGGAATGGCGTAATCGCCTGATACGGATGTTCGAAAAGTCGAAATGGCTGGCCGGCGAAGTGCTGGGCTTGGAAAAGCTGCTCGTCGGGAACGTACGGGAGCTGTCCGAATCGGCCGACCTGCGCTTCTTGTATGACCCGGAACGACGGTTGTTCTCAATTGGTTTCAATGTTTCCGAAGGCCGCGTGGACAGGGCCTACTATGATCTTTTGGCGAGCGAGGCGAGGCTCGGGAGTCTCGTTGCTATCGCCCGCGGGGACGTACCCATCGAACATTGGTTTTCCATGAGCCGGCCCTACAGAGCGATTGGCCGGAACCGGGTGCTCCTCAGCTGGACCGGGACCATGTTCGAATACCTGATGCCGCTGATCTTTCAGCGCTCATATGGAAACTCGCTGCTCGAGAAAGCGGAGAGGGAAGCAGTGGCGACCCAAATTGCTTATGGCCGCACGCGCCGTGTGCCGTGGGGTTTCTCGGAGTCCGCTTTTGGGGATCTGGACCTCAACCAGACGTATCAGTACAAAGCGTTCGGAGTACCGGGTCTGGGTTTGAAGCGCGGTTTGGAGGAAGAACTCGTCGTGGCGCCCTATGCCGCTCTTCTGGCGGTGAGCGTGGCCCCGCGAGAGGCGATAAGGAATCTACGCCGATTGGTCCGTCTTGGACTTCTGGGCGAGTACGGCTACTACGAATCGATGGACTTCAGCCGTCAACCAAGTATTAAAGGCGAGCGCGGGCTGTTGGTGCAGTCGTATATGGCCCATCACCAGGGCATGGGTTTGCTCTCACTCGCCAACTTCCTCCGTGGCAACATTATCCAGCGGTTATTCCACGCCGACGCTCGGGTGATCGCGGTTGAACCGTTGCTCCACGAACGCGTCCCGGTTCTTCCTCCGCTGCACCTGATCTCCACGCACGAAAGAACTCCTTCGCAGATGAGCATCGGTGAAATTGCTCCGTCGGTGAGCAAGTTCGACACGCCCCATACCAGCACACCCAAGACCCAGATACTCAGCAACGGTCGTTACAGTGTGATGGTCACGAACGCGGGCGGCGGATACAGCCATTGGGGCGACCGTGAAATCACACGCTGGAGTTCGGATCTGACTCGGGATCCGTGGGGAACATTTTGCTACATCCATGAGCATGATTCGGATCGACTGTGGTCCAACACCTACCACCCAACCGACGGAAAGGTCAAGGCATATACCGCCCATTTTGCTCTTGGCCGGGCTGTGTTCCGACGCACCGACCACGGTATTCAAGCCGAAACCGAGGTTATCGTTTCGCCTGAAGATGACGTCGAGATCCGGCGGATTGTTCTGACCAATCGGTCAATTCGAACCCGGCGCCTCGATCTCACCAGCTACGTTGAGCTCTCGATGACATCTCACAATGCCGACCGGCAACACCCGGCCTTCAACAAACTGTTCATTCAAACCGAAGCCTTGCCTGAACAAGAAACACTCCTTGCATACCGCAGACCCCGTAATCAAAACGACCAGCCAATCTACGTCGCGCACCGCTTTACGGCAGAACGGAGTGAGGATGAAGACTTCCGGTTCGAAACCGACAGGCGCCGTTTTATCGGACGCGGACATACCCTCAGGAATCCGATGGGGGTCTTTCAAGAGCTCAGCAGCAGCGAGGGTTTTGTCCTAGACCCGATCCTCAGCCTGCGCCGGAGTGTGACTCTTGGTCCTGGCCAGCGCATCCAGGTTTCGATGGTCCTCGCAGCCGGCGAAACACGCCTGCAGGTTCTGGAGGTGATGAGTAAATACGGCGATCCCCATGCGATCGATCGGGCAATGGATTTCGCTTGGGCTTCCGCCCAGCTTGAGCTGCGCTTGCTTCATGTCCAGCCCGACGAAGCTCGACGCTTTCAGCACCTGGCAAGCCACCTGCTGTTTCCCAATCCTCTCTTGCGCCCACCCGGCGACCGCATCGAAGAGAACCGGAAGGGCCAAACCGGGTTATGGCCCTACGGAATTTCCGGCGACGTTCCGATAGCCCTGATCACCATCGGCGAGGAGAGGGACATCACCCTGGTCCGTCAAATGCTCCAGGCGCATACTTATTGGCGAAGGCACGGGTTGACGGCCGATTTGGTGATCCTCAACGAGGAAGCGAGCGGCTATGAACGCCCGCTTGGCGAAAGACTCGAGCGCCTGGTCCAGACCCACTCGATGTATACAGGGGTCGATCGACTTGGCGGAGTTTACTTGCGCAGCGCGGATCTTGTCCCGGAGGAAGATCTGAGGCTGTTCAAGGCCGCGGCGAGTATAGTGCTGGTGGCGGCACGCGGTACCCTACTCCAGGGCGTCTCTGTGGTGTCACCCGAGTTTCCTGAAACCTTCCCAAAGAAATATGCTCCCCGCCAGGAGCCTTCGGCTTCGCTGCCTTTCATGGAGTTGCCCTACTTCAACAGCCTGGGCGGTTTTACCCCGGATGGACATGAATACGTGATCTATCTCGGTCCCGACACGAACACGCCTGCGCCCTGGGTGAACGTCATCGCCAACCCGACCTTCGGAACGCTGATCAGCGAAACAGGGTCCGGCTTTACCTGGTATGGCAACAGCCAACGCAATCGCCTGACCCAATGGTCGAACGATCCAGTGGTGGATCCACCGTCAGAGGCGCTGTACATCCGGGACGAGGAGACCGGTGTCTTCTGGACGCCGACCCCGTCCCCGATCCGGGAACAGACACCTTATCGTACCAGACACGGGGCGGGGTACACGGTATTCGAGCACAACAGTCATGAGATAGAGCAGGAGCTGACGGTCTTCGTTCCCGTAGATGAAAGGGGGGGAGAACCGATCAAGCTGCAAAGGCTGCGGTTGAGGAACGACTCCTCCAGGCATCGCACGCTGTCGGTCACATATTATGTGGAATGGACACTGGGTGAGAACCGTGAATCTTCCCAGATGCATGTCGTGACCGGCTGGGATGACGAAGTCCAAGCCCTGCTCGCCCGAAATAACTACCACCCTGATTATGGGGACCGGGTGTCCTTCGCGGCCATCAGCCCGCCTACGGAGTCATACAGTGGAGACCGCACGTCCTTCCTCGGCCGCAACCGTTCGATGGGCAGCCCGGCCGCGATGGAGCGAGCCGGGCTTTCACGGCGGGCGGGGGCGGGGTTCGACCCGTGCGCCGCGCTCCAGACCACGGTTGATCTGGCCCCCGGCGAGGAGACCGAAATCACTTGCATGCTGGGCCAAGACGGTTCGATGGAGGAAGCCCACCGGCGGATTCTATCCTATCGGGAAGACCTGACGCTCGAGACCGCGCTGAGCAATACGAAATCATGGTGGGATGATCTGCTGGGCACGATCGAAGTACACACCCCCGAGCTCGCATCGGATTTCCTGATCAATCGGTGGCTTCAGTACCAAAGCCTCAGCTGTCGGATCTGGGGACGTTCCGCCTTCTATCAGTCCGGTGGCGCATTCGGCTTCCGCGATCAATTGCAGGACATTATGGCTTTCCTGTACACCTACCCCGAGATGGCGCGACAGCACATCCTGCTGGCGGCGAGCCGCCAGTTCAAGGAAGGTGATGTCCAGCATTGGTGGCACCCGCCCAGCGACGCCGGTGTGCGCTCGCGTATTTCCGACGACCTGCTGTGGCTTCCCTACGCCGTTGCTCATTATATCCGGACCACCGGCGATTCAGATATCCTGCACACGGAGATACCCTTCCTGAACGCTCCCGTGCTGGAAGACGTTCAGCACGAGGTCTTCTCCGTGCCTGAGGTCACCCTTGAACGTGCCACTCTGTTCGAGCACTGCAAGCGCGCGATCACGAAGGGACTGACCGTCGGGCCCAATGGTTTGCCATTGATGGGGACAGGGGATTGGAACGACGGTATGAACCTCGTAGGCGCTGGGGGAAAGGGGGAGAGCGTCTGGCTGGCCTGGTTCCTGGTGGAGGTGCTTGATGGAATGGCCGGGTTGTCTGACCTGATGGATCAGCCGGATCTGAGCCGGGCCTACCTCCAAAAAAGGGAGGAGCTTATTCGGTGCATAGAACGGACGGCATGGGATGGCGAGTGGTATCTTCGGGCCACCTTTGACGACGGCACTCCACTTGGTTCCGCTGCGGCTGAGGAGGCGAGGATTGCTTCCATACCCCAGTCCTGGGCGTGGTTGAGCGGCGCCGCCGACCCGAATCGCGCGGACAGGGCTTTGGAATCAGCGTGGAGACATCTGGTGCGCGAGGATGACGGCGTGGTGCTGCTGTTCACGCCGCCTTTCGACAAAATGGAGCCGTCACCCGGATATATCAAAGGGTACCCTCCGGGAGTGCGCGAGAACGGGGGGCAATACACTCACGCCGCCCTGTGGCTGGCCATGGCCATGGCGCGCAAAGGGGATGGCGAGCGTGCTGCGAAGATACTGCGCCTGATCAATCCGATAGAGCACGCCCGCGATCCGGAAACCGTCTGGCGCTACGGGGTAGAGCCGTACGTGATAGCGGCTGACGTGTATCGATTGTCAGGGAGGGTAGGCCAGGGTGGCTGGTCATGGTACACGGGTTCAGCGGCCTGGATGTACCGGGCCTGGGTTGAAGAAGTCCTGGGTTTGAAGATCCGTGGGGATCACATGCAGATAGATCCGGTCATCCCGGGTTGGTGGGAAGGCTTCAGTTTGCGGTATCGTCACGGCGAATCGATCTACGAGATACAGGTCGAGAATCCGGAAGGTTTCGAAAGAGGCGTGTCGTGGTTGGAGATGGATGGTCAGAGTCTACCGGATGGGGTGATCCCGCTGGAGCGGGGCTTTGTCAAGCATAGAATCCTCGTACGCCTGGGGAAGCCGGAGCTACGTTTGTAATCCTCGATTTCGATCAAATTGCCTCTCTGCACTATGGAAAGATTGGCAGTTCTCTGGAATCAAAGGGAATGGCTGACCGTTTGATTTTCCGGACTCACACTTCCAGGACGATCGAGCCCTCGTGCGCTCCCTCCCGAAGAGCCCGAAGCGCCCGGTTCGCCTCAGCCAGAGGATAGGTCGTTACTTCCGTACGCACGGGGATTTTGGCGGCCAGCTCGAGAAACTCCTCGCCATCCAGCCGGGTCAGGTTGGCCACCGAGCGGATGATCCGCTCCTCCCAGAGGGAACTGTAGGGAAAGGCGGGAATGTCGCTCATATAGATTCCACCGCACACCACCGTCCCACCCGGTCGTACGGCCCGAAGCGCCTGGGGAACCAGGCTGCCGACAGGTGCGAAGATGATGGCCGCATCCAGCGCAGCCGGAGGCCGCTGGTCGGAGCCTCCGGCCCAGGCGGCGCCCAGCTTGCGGGCGAACCCTTGGCCTTGCCCGTCCCCCGGGCGGGTGAAGGCGTAGACTTCCATTCCGCGATGGCGGGCCACCTGGATCAGGATGTGCGCCGCCGAGCCGAATCCGAATAGACCGAGCCGCTTCAGCTCCCGCTGCGGATCCTCACTCAGGCGCAGGCTGCGGTAGCCGATCAGTCCGGCGCAGAGCAGGGGCGCCACCTGCACGGCGGGATAGCCCCCGGCCAAGGGAAAAGCGAACTGCTGGCTGGCCACGGCGTATTCGGCAAAGCCGCCGTCGATGTCGTAGCCGGTAAAGCGCGCCTGCTCGCAGAGATTCTCCTGGCCGTTGGTGCAGAAG
>Ga0315551_10000921_pt1 | contig 23008 bp, 17 predicted proteins | sample SalMarSW160290MG_FD_203678 | JGI IMG/M metagenome (GOLD analysis project Ga0315551, IMG submission 203678) | Salt marsh sediment microbial communities from the Plum Island Ecosystem LTER, Massachusetts, United States - Salt Marsh Sediment SW1602-90 ...
TACCTGTTTATGATCGATGATTCGGATGAAGTGGAGAAAGAATGGAAAGAAGCCACAGAAGATTTAAAAGAACAATATCAGGCGTTAAGGAGAGAGAGAAGATTTCAACTTTCTCCAGAAGAGATGTATCCTCCTTATCTTTGGGAAAGAATCAAAAAAGAGGCCATCTTCTGGAAGGAATTGAGCTCCTCCAAAGAAAGATCTGTGTTTTCTTTCTCCTTCCAATCTGTACCAAGGTTTAAAAACAAGATTCCTTTCTTTCTTCGCTATATGCAGGAATTACAGGAAGAAGGTGAGAGATGCTTCATATATTTTACTGGTGAAGGCGTCCGCCAGAAATTGGGGACCCTTCTCTCCCAGCACCAGATTCCTTATCTTGAATCCGCTTCCCCCTTCAGCCCTTATCGGGAGGAAGCCGTGATGCTTCTTGTGGGTGAGCTTGAGCATGGATTCAGCTATCCCAAAGAAAAAATCATTTTTTTCGCTGAGAAAGATATTTTCACCGAGGAAAGGATTCTGGTCTCGCGTCGGCCAGTCAGGCCCTTCCTCTCTCATTTTCAGGATTTGGAGACAGGAGATTATGTTGTCCATACAGATTATGGGATCGGTATCTTTAAAGGCTTGGTCAAGATTAAGGTGGATGAGAAGAACCGGGAATGCATCGAATTACTGTACAAAGATGACGATAAACTCTTTGTGCCAGTGGAGGATCTTAACCTTGTCCAGAAATTCTCCAAGGTGGGTTCGAGCTATCCCCTCTTAAACAAGTTGGGTACTCCTTCTTGGGAGAGGACCAAAGACAGAACCAAGAAGGCTATCCAGGACATGGCTAAAGAGCTTCTCCATCTCTATGCTCAGAGAAAGGCGGTCAAAGGCTTCAGATTCAGCCCTCAAGGGGAATGGCAAGAGGAGCTTGAAAGGACATTTGAATACGAAGAGACAGAGGACCAGTTGCGCTCTGTCAAAGAAATCATGAAAGACATGGAGTCAGACTTTTCCATGGACCGGCTTCTTGTTGGAGATGTGGGTTATGGAAAAACAGAAGTGGCTATGAGAGCGGCCTTTAAGGCTGTAATGGATGGAAAGCAGGTGGCTGTTCTCTGCCCGACCACTGTGTTGGTCAATCAACACTTGAACACCTTCCGGACCAGGATGGTCCTCTTCCCTGTTCGCATAGAAGCTCTCAGCCGGCTGCAGACTAAATCCCAGCAGAAGAGGATAGTTGAAGATTTGAAGATGGGGCTGGTCGATATCATTATCGGTACTCATCGGCTCCTCTCCAAGGACGTGAAGTTTCGTGATTTGGGTATTCTGGTCGTGGATGAGGAGCAAAGATTTGGGGTGAAGCACAAAGAAAAGATCAAGCAGATGAGAACCAATATCGATGTTTTAACTCTCAGCGCGACGCCTATACCAAGGACTCTGAATCTGTCGTTGACTGGTCTCAGAGACATGAGCCTTATAGAGACTCCACCTAAGGACAGGTTGGCCATCCATACCGTAGTGGCTCCCTCCAGTCCGAAGCTCATCGCCTCTTCCATAAAGATGGAACTGGCCCGTAAAGGCCAGGTGTATTACATCCACAACCGTATTGATAATATCGAGCAGGTCTCCTCCAGAATTGAGAGGCTGGTTCCCCAGGCTAAGTTGGCAGTTATCCACGGCCAGATGTCGGGCGCGATACTGGAGAAAAGGATGGTCGATTTTATCAACCAGAAATACAATGTTCTGGTGTCCACCACCATCATCGAAAACGGAATAGATATTCCTCTGGTCAACACTCTCATCGTAGACCAGGCTCATCGTTTTGGTTTGGCTCAACTCTATCAACTGCGGGGAAGAGTGGGGCGATCCTCCCGTCAGGCCGTTGCCTATTTCCTGGTTCCGCCTTTTATGGAGCTTGCCCCATTGGCCAAGGAGCGTCTGAAGGCTCTGCAGGAGTTCAGCAAGCTGGGTTCGGGTTTTCGTCTGGCGGCAAAAGATCTAGAAATAAGAGGAGCGGGAAGCTTTTTGGGCTCCAAGCAGCATGGCTACATGGAAGCTGTGGGCTTTGACTACTATATGTATCTCTTGGACCAAACCATAAAAGAAATGAAGGGAGAGAAGGTCGAAGAACGAAAATCCGAGATCAATCTGAAAGTGGATATTCGCATCCCTGAAGAATATCTCCCTCAAATTAATTTGAGGTTGAATCTTTACAAGAGAGTCTCCTCTGTAGAGGATTTGGATGAGATCCAAAAAATCAAGGAGGAAATCATAGACAGGTTTGGACCTCCCCCCAGAAGCATGGAGAATCTTCTTCGTTACGGAGAGATAAAATTTTTGGCTCAAAAGAACAAAATCCAATCTATCGACCGAGTCAGTAATAAAATCGTGTTTAAATTTTATCCTCGTCATTCGGCTGATCTGACTCGTCTTCAAGAGTTTCTTGAAAAGCACTCCGGTTCCATCACCCCTCAGGGAGTTATGAGTTTTTCTTTTTCTGGTGGAGGAGAAGCGCAGATTATGGATGAAACCATATCCATCTTGAAGGAGTTATCTTTAATGTAATATAATGAATTGAAATTAAAAAAGATGAGCGGTTTTAGACTCAAAATAAAAGGAATGATGTTTTTCCCCTTGTTCCTTTTTTTATTTCTTTGGAGTTGTCAGAGTGAGAATGCCAGGCAGAAATCACAGGCATCTGAGGTGGAAGTCCTGAAGGAGCAGAACAGCGTTATCCTGAAAGTCAAGGATTCATCCTATTATAACTCCGATTTTGAAAGCTATGTCCACGAGATGACAGAAAACCAGCTGCATGCTTTATCGCCCGCCTCTCTCAGCAGGCTTATGGATAATTTCATCGAAGAAAGGATTTTTCTCCAGGCAGCAAAGGACCAAAATCTTTCCTTGACTTGGGAAGAAAAGAAAGGATACCTGGCAAAACTGAGGGGAGAGTCGTGGAGTGGAGTACAAAAGGGGCCGATTGACGAGGCCGAATACAAGAATCTTTTTGACAGGTTGCTCATAGAGAAATACACCTTTGAGCTGGTGAAAGACCTGGATGTCGAAGATGGAGAGATCAAGGAGTATTATGAGCTTCACAAAGAAGAATTCTTAAAGCCTGAAAGAGTCGAGGTCAGTCAGGTATTGCTCAAGACAGAGGAGAAAGCCATCGAGTTGCTGGAGAAGCTGAAAGGCGCCTCTGACGAGGAATTTCGAGAGATCGCCGAGAAGGAATCCGTAGGAATTGAAGCCGATAAAGGTGGAATGATGGGGCTTTTTGAGATGGGAGAGCTTCCTTATGAAATGGAAAAGGTAATTTTTTCATTGAAAGAAGGAGAATTGAGTCAAGTTGTGGAGTCCGCTTATGGCTATCATATCTTCAGACTGGATAAACGCTACCAGCCCGAGTTGATTTCCCTTGAAGAAGCATCTCATTCCATAAAAGTGAAAATCTTAGATCAAAAGATCAAAGCGTTTATCTCTCAGCATGTGGAGGATTTAAAAAACAGCGTAGTGTGGAGTTTCTATCCTCAAAATCTAACCTTCCCTTATCAAAGGAATAGCCCATGAAAGAACATAAATATTTTTTTGTCTTGTTTCTTATCTTGGCTGCTTCATCCTTCTTTTGGGCAGAGGAAGTTGTCGAGTCTATCGTGGCCATCGTCAATGATGATATCATCACCCTCTCTCAGTACAAGAATCAGCATGATGCTCTTTATCAGATGATGAGAGCGCAATTTCAGGGAGAGGAATTTCAAGAGCAGTATAGACGGGTCAGAAAAGAGCTTTTGGATACGATGATAACCGAGCTTCTACTCCTGCAGGAAGCAAAGAAGAGGGGGATAAACGTTGATGAACAGTTGAAGCTGGCCATAGAAAACATAAAGGAGGAGAATAACCTGAACTCCGATGAGGAATTATGGCGGGTCATGCGTCAGCAAGGAATAGACCCTGAGGCGTGGAAGCAGCAGATGAGAGAGAGTATCATGAAGCAGGGCGTTATCGTGACCGAGGTGGATAGGAGTATTGTCCTAGATGATTCAGAAATCGTGAATTATTACAAGCTGCATCCTGATGAGTTTACAGAACCTGCAGAGTTCAGTCTGCGGGCGATTTACATTTCCTCGGCCGAAAAGACCAGCAGTGAAGTCGAAGATTTGAAGCAGGAAATCGAATCAAAGATTACTGCTGGAGAGGATTTTGCTAATCTGGCTGGTACATATTCAGAGGGACCGGCGATGGAAAACCAAGGTGATCTAGGCACTTTCAAAAAAGGAGAATTAGAGAAAAATTTGGAGCAGGCTGTGGAGAAATTGAAAGTCGGGGAGACAACTTCCTGGATTATGTCCAAGGACGGGTGGTATCTGCTCAAGTTAGAGGATAAGAAAGAAGAGCGCCTCAAGTCTTTCGATGAAGCCCGGCAGGAAATCGATAAAAAGCTGTTTAATGAAAAAAGACGAAAAAGGCTTGAGGATTTTATAAAAGAACTCAAGGAAAAAAGCTACATAAAGATTCTTAATTCCAATCCCTTGGGATTTGACTAGTAAATCGAGGACATGTGCCGATTTTCTGAAGTCGGAAACGTGTCCCCTGATTTCCTGAATAATCCAGGTTAATCATCAAGGAATGAAGATGGCAGCAGCTATTGCTGTCGTCCACAGTCCTTTCTTCCCTTTGGCAGTCTGAGTGATGTTTCGGGTTCGGACGATAATTTTATCTGAAATCTTGTAAATATTTTTCTCTTCATTCCAGATCTGGCGGACGTCAAATTCCTCTCCTAGAGTTGTGGCCAGCATATAGGCAGCCAAGTCTTCTGCATACTGGCCGGCTTCTTTTTCGTTTTGGCCATAGCCATGATGTTCAGAGAGATAGCCATATCGATTTGGATCGTTGGGAATAGCCAGGCCCACAGAGGCTGAGATCAGGCGGTGGGCTTCATCGGTGGCACATTCGCTCATCACCAGGAAGACAATCTGTCCAGGTTTGAGGAGTTTCAATCCCACATCCTTTGAGATGAGGCGGCAACGGGGAGGGATGATACTTGAGGTTTTGACCAGGTTGAAAGGAGCAATTCCTGCTGCCCTTAGAGCATCCTCGAAACTGGCTAATTTTTCTTTGTGTTGACCTTTTCCTTTGGTAAGGAACATTCTCCTCGGAATGATTTCGCTCATCGTTCTCCTTTTTTCTTTGAGATCGATTTTAGGAAAAGTGGCCTGATGGGAAGGATTCCCTCTATCATTAAGGCAATTTCTTTTCTTCTTTCTTCTCTTCTTTTTTCTTTTCCATGCCCACTGGCTCTGGCTCTTTAAAATCTATTTTTTTAGAGATCTTCCACTCACCGAGAAGCACATACTGTGATCCTTTTGATTGGGCAAAGAGCTTGACTATGGCAGTTCTCCACTGGGGATTGTTTTCGAAGGAAGCCAAAGTGCTGCCCTCCACGCCATAATTGCTCTTCAGGAGAATCCTATCGCTCGTCTCACCAGGCATGATGGGTTCGCCTCGGATAGCCGCCAGGAAAGAGTCTCCTAGGTTTTCATAGTCGTCTTGAAACCGGAAATTGGCATTGAAATTGATGTATCGAAGCGGCTTATCTGTAATATTTTTTACTTTAAAGGAGATGGCCGGGACCAAGGTCAATTTTGGGGGCCAAGGTTGGTAGAGTTTATCCACCCATTTTGTTTCTATATCCAAAAGTTCGATGGAAGCTCTCAGCTCTTTGGTTGACACTGTTCTCATTAATCCTGCTCTATGAAGTATGAAAAATATAGCGGCAACAATAACTATGATGAGGATAACAACACCATATTTTCTCATTTCACTCCTCCTTATTTCTTTTAATTAATATAATTGATGAACAGAATTTATTCAACAGAAAAGAGAGAAAGACCTCCCCACCCTCCACCATGGGCTTCGGATGGACAGGAACCGCCGCCTCACTACCTAACTGGATGAGTTGTCTTCACTCATCACGGCTTTAGAAATGCTTGCTTGCCCAAAAGCAACTTTGAATTTTTCTGTGATTTCCGTTATTTTATCAGCAGATGAAGGAGAAAATTATCCGCTTTAACCTTTTTCTTGGTCTTGGTCTTTTCATTATTTCCGCAATTCTTCTTATGCTAAAGCTTCCCTTTATGAAAACGTGGTTTTATTGTTTTGCCTGGTGGTCCTTCATTCTGGTTGTGGACAGCGTGAATTTCAGGACAAGAAGGCGCTCGCCTCTCTCTGAATCCACAAGGAATTTTTTGTTCACTGCTTTTGTCTCGGTTTTCGTCTGGCTCTTCTTTGAGCTTTTTAACTTGAGGGTGAAGAATTGGAGTTACCATAATCTGCCCTCCAGTGCTTTTGAGAGGTGGCTGGGATATTTTATTGCTTATGCCTCTGTCATACCTGCGTTGAGGGAGGTTTCTTTTTTTCTAGAGAGTTTTTTAGAAGGCAAAAAGCTTGCCCTTTTCAGGATAAAAGTCAATCCTTTTTTCCTCAAACTGTACATTTTAATTGGAATTCTTTTTATGTTTTTGTCCCTTTTCCGGCCTGGGTTGTTTTTTCCTCTGATCTGGCTTTGCTTTATGTTTCTGCTTGAGCCTGTGAACTATTGGTTGAAAAATGAATCGCTTCTTCGTGATCAAGAAAGAAAGGATTGGTCAAGGATTTGGAGTTGGATTCTGTCCGGTCTTGTGGCTGGCTTTTTATGGGAGCTATTTAATTTCTGGGCTGGCTCCCACTGGGAATATTCTCTCCCTTATCTGAATTTCTGGCGTATGTTCCAGATGCCCGTTTTTGGCTATACAGGATTCATGCCTTTCGCCCTGGAAGTCTTTATCTTTTATCAGTTTCTATCCAGGATTTACAGAGAGTTAGAGCGAAGGATTTTTATCAAAAGTCTATTTTTTGTTTTTTTGATTATATTTTATCTGGGATGCTTTTATCTAATCGATACTTTCACTCTTATTAGATAGAGAAATAGTCCAAAAGCTATTGAGAGATAATAATTGAGAACTTTTTAGAAATAATATCTGATGCCGATGCCGCCTGTTAGCCCAAATTCTGTGGCAGGCGCTAGATCAAGGAGAGGGGCGATTTCCAAGAAAATATCTAATGGCGCTTTTTCAGGAATATAGCACAGACCAAGTGGGAAACGAACCCCGACTCGTTCCCTCTTTTGGGATTTAAACCTTCCCCCAATACCATAATAAACTGCAAGCCTGCCCTTTTCCACTTTTGTCAGATCGAAATTGTGCACGAGAAAGTCTGCGTGAAGATGCAATGAGCCGTTGTGGGTGAATGACCAAGCGATTCCAAAGTCAACGGCAGTGTTATCGGTCAGCCAATTCTTCAGACTGATCCCCGTCGGTTCTCCCAGAATAACACCTGCCCCAAATCCGGCCTCTTGAGCAGCCGCTTTAAAAGGAAGAAGCAGAATGATTAAACCAAGAAACAAAGACAGCTTCCTCATGGTTTATGCTCCTTTGAATCGTCAGTGATTTGACTTTTCAATTGCCTATTTCTCTTTTTTTTCTCCTTTTTCTTAGCTTTTGCTCTTTCAGTATGTACCAGAAGAAAGGATGAAGTCAATTTAAAAGGATTGGGAATTGGAATTCACCTGAGAAGAATACACTAATAGAATTTTTTCAGGTCCATCCCCGCGTAAAGGTGTCCCACCTGGTCAGCATAGCCGTTAAACATCAGGGTCTTGCGTTTGCCCCCTTCGCCTATACGGCGTTCCTTTGCCTGGCTCCAGCGAGGATGATCCACGTCGGGATTCACGTTAGCATAAAAACCGTATTCTTCCGGTCGTGCCTTCCTCCAGGTCGTTTGAGGCACCTTCTCTATGAACCTGATCCTTACTATGGATTTGCCGCTCTTGAACCCGTACTTCCAGGGAATAACGAGCCGTACGGGAGCTCCGTTTTGATTGGTGAGCATCTCACCGTACATGCCAACAGCCAGCATGGCGAGAGGGTGCATGGCCTCGTCCATCCTGAGCCCTTCCACATAGGGCCAATCAAGGACTTTTGTTCTTTGCCCGGGCATTTGTTTGGGATCATAGAGGGTTGTGAACTCCACAAATTTGGCTTTGGATGTGGGTCCGCATTTTTTAATGAAGTCAGCAAGGGGAAAACCTATCCAGGGGATAACCATGGACCAAGCTTCGACACATCGCCAGCGGTAGATGCGCTCTTCGAGCGGAAACATATTCGTGAGTTCATCGATATCAAACGTCTTTGGCCTCTCGATATACCCCTCAACAGAAAGAGTCCAGGGGCGGGTGCGGAAATCTTTACTGAGTTTTTTGACAGATCTCTTGCCTTGGGAAAATTCGTAGAAGTTGGTGTAGGTTGTCGCCTCTTCATATGGAGTCAGTTTTTCTGGGACCGTATGTTCTCCCCGTTTCGCTACGGTGAGTTTCTTGCCGGTTTTTGATCCAGGTTCTTGAAGTAAGGCTGGACTCAGCAGTCCAGATGTTGCCAGGGCGGCCGAACCGGCGATAAACTGGCGGCGGTTCATATAGAGTTTTTTATATGTTATCTCAGATGATTTTATGTCAGGTGTTTTCTTCACCAACATGGCCACCCTCCTCTTTTCCATTCACTGCAAAAACTTTATATCACAGCAATAACTCAAGGTCAAAAAACTGAGTAGAGTCCTTTTTAACAATTTAAAGCTTTTTTCAGAAGAATGCGTCAAGGAAGTGTTACGATTTGTTGAAGATTTGGAAATGGAGAACACGAGTTAAATATAAAATCTTATTTGGAGGCATTCTCTTTAGACAAAAAGTTTTCCATCATCCACAGCTCGTCGTCTCCTCCCTTCCAATGTGTGAAAGCGATCTTTTGGCCATCAGGCGACCAGCCCATCTTAAAGGCCCTTGCTTCCAGTCCTGTTTCTATCTCCAATGGGATTCCTCCCTCCTTTGGAACGATCCAGATCTTGCCTTCGCACGTATACGCAAGCCTCTCGCCATCAGGTGACCAGGCCAGTTCATAATGGTTGTATAGTTTATCTACATGAGCGATGACTCGAGGTTTACCGCCTTCGACAGGAACAGCCTTGATTGTTTTGTCTTCGGAGAAATAAGAGATTGATTTTCCGTCGGGAGACCAGTCGATGCATGACCAGTAGACTTGATCTTTATCAGATGTGATCTGCTTGACTTCTCCTCCCTCAGCTGGAACGATGTAGATATTCGATATCCATTCGCCCTCGGATAATCCATGCGCTCGAATAAATGCGACCTTTTTCCCGTCTGGAGACCAGCAAGGAAAACGGTCCTGGGTGGGGCTTTTTGTAATTTTTTTCAGGTCTCCTCCCTCCGTTGATATGGTATAAATATCCACTTCCCATTCTCTCTTGTTCTCTTTGATAAAACTCTTGCCTCCAGAAAAGACAATCTTCGTCCCATCAGGGGAGATATCATTTCCACCTCCTGGCATAGATTCGAAGATATTTTTATCTGAGCCGAAAGGAATCTTTGTCATTTCACCGCCTCCAGCAGGAACTGAGACGATCTTACCAGCGTCCAAAAAGAATATTGTTTTCCCGTCTGGAGACCATCTTGGATTTTCCGGTTGACAGAGTGGGGAGACTTGGACAGCTTTACCGCTGGAGGCAGGGACTGTGTAGACGGCATTATGCTCGGGGTTCATTAGATGAAGGCCAATCTTATTATCGGGTGTCCAACCGGCAATAAAGTGAGATGTCATCAGGGGAAGCCCTGTTTTCGCCAGAGGAGCGGCGGGCTTTCCGTGCTCAATCACTGGAACAATCCACAAATCTTTACTCCAATTACCATCATCAGGCTTTTCGTGGATGAAAGCTATCATCTTCCCGTCTGGCGACCAGACAGGACCCCTGGCTCGTGAGCCGGGGGGACAATCGCTAATTTGAACGGACTTTCCTCCTGTAGCGGGGACCACCCATACATCAAATGTATGCCTCAACTTTTCGCCATCTTTAAAGGGATATCCCTTAACATAGGCGATCTTTTTTCCATCAGGAGAGAAAGCAGGTTGTCCAGCGTAACCTATATCTAATTTATTTATTTCTCCTCCTTTAACAGGAATCGTTCCTAAGAAATATTTTTCAGGATTTCGCATAAAATCCTTTTCATGTTCATCCCGCGCTGAAAAGGCCAGAATCTTTCCTTCAGGTGATAGGCTGAGGCGAAAGAAATATGGGTGGCCCTGTCTATTCGGCTTGAACGGGACTTCAAGGGGTTCTCCTCCCTCGGATGAGATGACATAGATGATATCTTCGTCATCCTTTTCGGCGTTAAAGGCAATCCACTTCCCATCCGCAGACCAGGCAAGGGTACTGCTCATATTCCAGGCTTCTATCGGTTCGGTCAGGGTGACGGGCTCTCCGGCAAGATCCGGCTCCACTTTACCAGCGACGGGTATAATCCAGAGACGATCTTCAGATATGAAAGCGAGTTTTTTCCCATCAGCTGAGAGCACGCCATTACCAGGATTGGCGGGGATGCGTATTTTTTTGAAGGTGGGTTTGTGAGGAATTTTTTCCAGCGATTTGGCTATACTGGTGAGCTTTTCTTTGGCAATGGCAACTTCTTGCTGTTGCTCAGGATAATTATCAATCACTTTCTGATAGGCTTTTTGTGCTTCCTTAACCCCAATCTTTTCATAGCAGATTCCGATATAGAGTTGGGATTTTGCGGCATACTCTCTCTGGTCCGGGTACTTTTGGATGATTTTTTCAAAAAGGTCGATGGCTCCTTTGAGGTCGCCTTTAGTTTCCATTGTGAATTTGGCCTTTTCGAAGAGTACCTTGTGTTCGGAGGAGTTCTGGAAGCCAAAAGCCACAAGGATACTTGCCACAAAGGCAATTAATAACAATGATTTTTTTAGATTCATGATGCTGCCTCCTGCTGGTGAATTTTGTTCATTTACCACCAATATAGCTTTTTCGGTCCCGCATGTTGTCAAACAAAAGTAAAAGAATGTCAAAGATTGTCATAGATACATCGGGGCCAAACCTTCATAAATTTTTTGATGGCAAGTTTACGTTAGAAAGAAAACTATTTATAAAAGTTATGAAGGTCTGACCCCAATGAATCGGTATCCTTCGCCATAGACAGAAAGGATATGCTCAGGATGGGAGGGATCGTCCTCGATTTTTTTCCGCAATTTCAGGATATGGTTGTCGATGGTGCGAGTGGTAGGATAGCTTTCGTATCCCCAGATCTTGTCCAACAAAACTCTCCTTGTGACAACCTCACTCTTATGAGCAATAAAATATTTGAGAATTTCCATCTCCAGGGAGGTGAGGTCAAATTCCTTTCCCGCACGCCTGACTTTAAAATGAGCGAAATCAATTTCCACATCGCCGAAGCCATAGAGTTGGGGAACCGTTTCTCCTTCCCTTTTCTTACGCCTTAGGTGAGCTTTTACTCGGGCTAAAAGTTCGCGGATGCTGAAAGGCTTAGTCATATAGTCGTCGGCTCCTATTTCCAGCCCCACCACCTTGTCGATTTCTTTTCCCTTGGCGGTGAGCATGATAATAGGAATATTCATGTTTTTTTGACGGAGCTCTCGACATATATCCAGTCCATTCATCTTGGGAAGCATGATATCAAGGATGATCAGGTCTGGGGCTTCTTCCAAGGCTTTGCGCAAGCCATCCTCACCGTCATAAGCCCAATCCACTTCATATCCCTCATCCGCCAAGTTGAGTTTTAATCCTTTCACCAGATCCTCTTCATCTTCAATGATGAGTATTTTTTCTTTCATTTTTTATCCTTGGTTAGCGCCTGAAATCGGAAGAATTATGGAAAATGTGCTCCCTTTTCCTGGCTCACTCTGGACCTTAATCTTCCCTTCGTGAGCCTCTGTGATGTGCTTGACTAAAGTGAGGCCCAATCCACTTCCCCTGGTCTCAGAGACAATCTCATCTTTTGATCGGTAAAATCTTTTGAATATTCTTGATATTTCTTTTGGTGAGATTCCTATGCCTTTATCTTCGACTTGCAGGACTGCGTTTCCGTTATCTTTGTATAATTTCACGGTCACAACTTTTGTCTCCTTCGAGAATTTCATGGCATTACTCAACAGATTGATAAACACACTGGCCATGGCTTCCCCATCGAAAATCATTTCCGGAAGGTCTGAGGCAATTTCCTTGTGAATAACAAAACCTTTCTTCTCCAGATGATAGCGGTAGGATTCTAATGTGTCACGAACGACTTGGGCTAAGTTGCCTTTCTTGAAATCGAACTCCTTTCTCCCCATGTCGATTCGGGAGAAATCAAGAACATTGTTTATCAGATGGGATAGGCGCTCGCTTTCCTTGGTGATGATTTCATAGCATTCTTTCTTCTCTTCGTTTGAAAGCTTTTCTTTGAGCTGGAGCGTCTCCCCATAGAGGCGGATAAGAGTGAGGGGAGTCTTGAGTTCGTGAGATATATTGTTGACGAATTCTGTTTTTAAACGGGTGGTTTCCGATTCACGAGAAATATCGCGCACGATGAGGAATGCTCCTAAGAGCATCAGGACCACGATAAAAGCGAGAAGCGTTCCGTAGAAGAAGTTCTCTCGCCGTGCTGTCTGTGCAAGGTCATCCAAAGCAGGCTGAGATATAAGTAATTTCCAGGGAAAGGGAAACTGTCGATAGGATAAACGGAGAGAATCCTTAGGAATAGATTCCTCTTTGCCTGTTAATATGTTTTTGCCATTTTCGTTGACGATTCGAAGATGAAGTCCGGTTTCTTCTCTGAGGTCTTCCAAGACCTTAGGAAACACTCTGTCTTTTAGAGAATCGAGATCCCAGCAGAAGCCCCCATAATAAGTCTTCTCTGATTGGAAGCGAGGAAGGACAGAATAAGAAACGAAATAAAGTTCATCGTTCTGGATAACAGGGAAACGTTCACGATATGCTTCATCACTCATTCGGGTAAGTGTTATTTTTTCCTTTATTTTTGGAACTGCCTCACGCTTCAGAAAATCTGTAAAAAGCAAAGACTCCAAATAGGAAGAAGGTTGTTTTTGAAGGGCCTTATAAGATTCTTGAATCTGCGGAAATTGGCCTCCTCTACATTTCTCATCGAGAATAGATTCGATTTCAGATGTGAAAAAATCGTAGACAGGAAGATTGACCAGCCAAGTGCCGTTCCTGATTTTTTCATAAAGATCGAGTAAGATCTCCAAACTCTTTTTTTCTTTTTTTTGATGCCGCTCGATTTCATACATTTGAAAGGAAGCCAACACGCCGTAGGGATGTCCCGCTTTGTTTTGGAGTTGTCCATATTTGGTGGAGAGTTCGTTGTAGATTGAGTGAGCTTCATCGAATTTTTTAGAGGAAAAAAGACAACGACTCAATCCTTCCAGGGCTAAGGCTTTATGTTGATTATAAGGAGCCACAGAGGCACATTTCTGATAAGCATCGGCGGCTCTGGAATAGTCCTTTTGAGAAAATTCCAAAGATTCGGCTCTTTTTAGGGTCTGAACAAATTCGCTGTCTTGGGCATTTTTATCCAATGATAAGATTGAGGCCTGTTCTCTTCCCGTCTTGGGGATGATGATTTGATAATTCTCATCAAGCAAAAAAAGATCGCCTGCGGCGTTTTTTGGATAGAAGGATTTATCGGAGGAACCTTGACTCATTTCATTGGACTGAATAATGTGCCTAAAATGATCTGGCTTTAGAGCTTCATTTTCGTGCTCAAGAAGCACTCCCTCGATGGATTTCAGTGCCGCTTCGCCTGAGATCCAGAGGTTTGATTCTAGAATTTGTTTGACCGCTTCTCGTCTTTTGGCAAATGTGCTTAAGCTTAAATAACCCACAACTAAGGAAGGAAGAAGAATGGCCAGAAGAAAGATAAAGACGATTTTCCTCCTGGCCAGTATCTCCTGAGTAAAGATTTTCATAGCTGATGATATTGAGTATTAATTCATATAGCCTCATTCAAATTATATAGAATTTGAACTTCAAAATGTCAAAAAAGTGTAAAACATTGTCTCCAAATGTCAAAGAAAAATTTGTTAGAAGTGAGAAATAATTACATAGGAAACTCAGTTGATTTGATAGCGTAACCAGAACATGTCAAGGAGAAAAACGCAAAAAGATTTTGGATGTAGGGATAAGAAAGGAAGAGTCAATTATCATTTATGGACTATTCTCAATCTTCTACACGTTTTATTCCCTGCTTGACTATTTTTGGGTGCAATATTCTTCCTGGATGAAAAGGAAGAATTATTCTTTTATTTCCCTTTTTATATATTCTGTGGCTTCCTTCTCTCACACCCGCAATGACAGCTCTGCTCTTGAGTGGTTCTGATGTCTTTTTATTTAGGGGATATTGCGAAGATGGGTATTTATGTTTTATCCTCAATCTCTGGCTCTACTCATGACATTTTCGTGACATCTTTGTCTCAGGCAGTGATTTAGAATATAATTTTCTACAAGAGTTGTTCTTATGCCTATCCATTCACGTGGTCATCGCAAACAAATCTTTCTTTTTTTGATCGCTGTCGTTCTGCCCAGTTTAGTCTTGGTCATTTTAACTCTGCGCATGATCAGCCAGGAACGGGAACTTGCCCAGAAGAGAGCTTCAGAAGAGCGCCGCCGCTTGACGAAAGAAATCGGCCAGCATCTCCTTGTCCGTCTGGAGAAAATAAAACTTCATGAGGCAAGTGCTACTGCCAATCAGAATCAATTTCCGGTCAAGAGCGATTATCTGAATCCTGAGGTTGTACTCATTGCTCAAGCGGATGAAAACAAACTGCTGATGCCATGGGATACAGATCAGAGAAGAAAAGATTTCCTCCAAATAGTGAATCATCCTAAATTTGCCCAAAAAATCCAGCGCGCTGAGAAAGAGGAGTTTGTCGATAAACACTTCTCTCGTGCAGCGGAGATGTATACTCAAATCATGAAAACGGCCCAGGATCCTGTCCAGCAAAGCTATACCCGCCTCTTGTTAGCCCGTGTCCTTTCCAAGTCGGCTCGGGACAAAGAGGCTTTAGAACAATACCGAAAAATCCTCATGCTGCCCTCAGATTTGGTTGACGAGTATGGGGTGCCCCTCTCTTTTTATGCAGCTATGCGCCTGATAGAAGCAGAGGCAGACTACAGAGAGGTTGCCCAATGCCTTCGAGTTGCACTGGAAGAGAAGAACTGGCTGTCACCTTCAGCTTCTTACCTGCTCCAAGAACTCGTGGAAATCTTGGTCAAGACGGCTCCTGATGCCTCCCTTAAAATTGAGGCTAAGGAAACTCAACGGATGATACGTGAATACATTCAAAAGATGGAGCAGGTTTTGGCACTCCAAGAAGACTTCCCAGGCTTGGCATTGCTGGCGAGGCAAGGAAGTCAGGGACAGAAAAAAGAGCCTCTTTGGGTTCCCTACGGAGATGGATCCTGGTTGGTCAGTCTGGCATCATCCCTTAAGGAATCATCCCCTCTGGTTCTCGTAGTAAAGGCTAAAGAAATTCTCACCTCTCTTCAATTGGAGGTGGGTCCTTTTTCAAAGTCTTCGATTGGAGAGCTTCAATTATTCACTGGCATCGGCTCCGAAGGAGAATCCTTGGGGCCGAATTTCCGTGGCATGAGAGTCGGCTTTACAGATAGCCAAGCCGGAGAAAAAGCCGACCAATGGAGCATGCAACGCTATTTTTATTTGCTCGCCTTACTTCTGGTGTTGGGTTTAACTCTATTCGGAGCTTATCTCCTGTTGAGAGATATCCGCCGCGATGTGCGAATGGCAGAACTCCGTTCCCAGTTTGTCTCCAGTGTTTCCCATGAGCTCAAAACGCCGCTAACAGCCATTCGAATGTTTGCCGAAACCCTGCGGTTAGGCCGTTCCAGAAACAAGAAAATCAGGGATGAATATCTGGACACCATCGTCAATGAGAGTCAGCGATTGACCAGATTGTTAAACAATGTGCTTGACTTTTCAAAAATTGAGGAAGGGCGAAGGATTTATCACCCAGAGCCGTCCTCCCTCTCTGAAATCGTTCATGCCGCTGTTCGAGCCATGAAGTATCCTCTGAGTCAACAGGGCTTCCAGCTTCATGTGGATATGGAAGACGGATTGCCTGATGTTCGGGTGGACCGTGATGCGCTGGAACAGGCCATATTGAACCTTCTCAACAACGCCATGAAGTATTCAGGCAAATCCCGGGACATCGACTTGCGGTTGAAAAAAAAGGACGGCTATGCGCTCATTCAAGTCGTGGACAGAGGAGTTGGGATTGATCCTAAAGAGCAAAAACGGATTTTCGAAAAGTTTTACCGCATCCCTACACCAGAAAACGAACGCACCACCGGTGCTGGTCTGGGACTTGCCCTCGTTTCTCACATTGTCGACACCCATGGAGGGCGCATAGAGGTAAAGAGTGCGCTAGGCAGGGGGAGCACTTTTTCTATATACCTGCCCCTGGAAGGTGAACGATGAGTAAGATTCTCATCATCGAAGATGATCTGGCCATACTCCGTGGACTCAAGGATAACCTTGAATATGAATCATATGAAGTTCTGACCGCTACAGATGGGGATGAGGGGTATTGTTTGATCAGAGAGAAAAAGCCTGATTTGATCATCTTGGACTTAATGCTGCCTAAAATGAGCGGCTATGAGCTTTGCCGCAAGGTGCGTAAGGAGGGCATCAACACACCTATTTTGATGCTCACTGCCCGGTCAGAAGAAGTGGACCGCGTTCTTGGATTGGATCTTGGAGCCGATGATTATGTCACCAAGCCTTTTTCGGTGGCGGAGTTGATGGCAAGAATCCGCGCCGTTCTGAGGCGCGTGCAGAAATCGAAGACTGGAAATCTCCCTGAAGAGCTTCGTTTTGGCGGAGTTTTCGTTGATTTCAAGCGCTTCGAAGCACAGAAAGCCGGCAAGGCAATAAATATGTCGCGCAAGGAATTTGGTGTCCTTCGCCTCTTGGCTGCACGCGCGGGCGAAGTTGTCACCCGCGACGAGCTTCTTGATGAAGTTTGGGGCTATGACCAATATCCGACAACTCGGACTGTGGACAATCACATCGCTTTACTTCGAAACAAGCTTGAGGATGACCCAGCCAATCCGCAATACTTGATCACAATTCATGGCGTCGGCTACAAGTTTATCCTCGATAAATGACATTTTCATGACAAAAAGCAGACAATTTTCATGAATAAATTTTGCGAATACTTTACATTTTCGAGACAAGATCGTGACACATTCTGAAGCTAAAAACTCTAGATTATTGATGAATTAAAAAAGCTGGAGGAGGACAAAATGAAAAAAGCTTCAATCATGATTGCAATTTTCATCTTGTTGGTGTTTAGCTTCGAAAGTATCGCTCAGCAAAACGGATACGACCTGTTCCAGAAAGCTTTAGCAAAGGAACGAGGAGAAGGAAAACTTCAAGAAGCTATTGCTCTCTACAAGAGAGTTATTGATGAGACGAAGAATGAATCCTTAGCTGCCAAAGCCCAGCTCCGCATAGGTATCTGCTACGAGAAGTTGGGGAAAGAAAAGGCAAAACTAGCTCAAGAAGCTTTCCAGAAAGTGATCAGCGATTATCCCAGTCAGAGGGACATTGTGAGGATGGCGCAGGAAAAACTGTCCAACCTTATCCAAGCTCAGACTTTTGTTGAACGAGGTGATAGAGGGAAAAACCTAAGGTTGGTCTGGAAAGGGTCGGACGTGGACGCTTTGGAAGTGATGGGAGCCCCTTCCCCTGACGGGCGTTATATCTCCTACACAGATTGGGACACGGGCAACCTTGCCGTCTACGAAATCTCCACTAAAAAGAAATGGCCTCTCACTGACAAAAAGAACTGGGAGGACAATAGCTGGCCCGAAAATTCCCGGTGGTCTCCTGACGGAAAGAAGATTGCCTACAGCTGGTGGGACAACGATGGAAAGAATGACCTGAGAATCATCGGACTCGACGGTTCAAAACCCAGAATCCTGACTGATCCCTATCCATGGATTATCCTCTCAGACTGGTCTCCAGATGGGAAACACATCCTTGCCGTAATCTATAAAAAAGAGGAGAGCGACTGTCGTGTCTCACTTATATCTGTTGCCGACGGCTCCATCAAAACTCTTAAGAAGAGGAAATGGAGCGACGGCAAAATGAGATTTTCCCCAGACGGGAAGTACATTGCCTTTAATTTTCTATCCATAGAGGGATCAGACAGTGATATCTATCTCCTCACGATTGATGGGGAAACCGAGGTCCCTTTGGTCAAGCATCCTGCCAACGATCGTTTTCTCGGCTGGACTCCGAACGGAAAATATCTTCTGTTTGCCAGTGACCGCACGGGAACCTTCGATGCCTGGATCCTCCCCGTATCCGAAGGAAGGCCCAATGGTGAACCGGAAATTGTCCAGAAAAATCTCGGTTATGTTGATCCCATGGGTATCACGCAGAACGGAGACTTCTATTACGGCATTAATAGCAGCATTCAGAATATTTACGTCGCCGCTGTAGATCCTGAGACATGCCTGAGCAATGGTCCGGTCAGAAAAATGTCCTTGCCTTTTGAGGGACGCAACGACCGTCCGGAATTTTCACCGGACGGTAAACAGATCGCGTTTGTCAGGAGTTCATTACCTCGAGCTTCTGTAAACACTCTCCAGGGCCCCAACTATCTCTGTGTTCGCTCGCTCGAAGAGGGCCGTGAAAGGGTTTTCCCGCTCAATCGGAAGGTTTGGGATCTGGACTGGGCGCCCGATTCTTCGTCAATCCTGGTGTTTGGAAGCGATCAAGAGAACCGATTAGGGTTCTACAGAGTCGATGCAAATACGGGAGAAATTTCGGTGGTCGTGCAGAACGAAAACCCGGCTAGGGAACACGCTAATTCTCCCGAATGGTCCGGCGATGGGAAGGGTCTCTTTTATCTCCACTATGACATGACCAATTCCCTCTGTCCTCTGGTGTATCAAAACCTTGAAACAGGCCAAACGAAAAAGATACACCAGCTCGACCTGAGAAAAACCCCACTGTTCTCAATCTCTCCGGACAAAAAATGGCTGGCCATAATCGATCAGCCTATTCAACCTCAAGCCGAGACATATGAGAGAGTCATCAAGATCATCCCGGCCGAAGGCGGGGAGCCACGGGAGCTGTGCCGGTACGAGAATAGTAGAAACGCCAGGGTGATGCCGCGATGGAGTGCCGACGGACGATTTATCATCTACCCCAGGATTCAGAGTGGAGAGAATCTCTGGGAGTTGTGGCGTGTGCCTTTCATTGGCGGGCAGCCTCAAAAAATGGGAATATCCATGACCGATGCCTCCGCCATAAGCCCTCATCCCGACGGTCGACAGATTGCCTTTACTTCTCATGGGCTGACTGACAAAGGGCCCGAAATCTGGGTGATGGAGAATTTTCTGCCCGAAGAGAAAAAAGAAAAAGGAGGGCAGAAATGAAAAAATCATCTATTCTGACTGGAGTACTGCTTTTGATGACCTTTAGCTTTGCAACCCTCGCCCTCCAAAACGGCTACGATCTATTCCAGAAAGCATTAGCAAAGGAACGAGGAGAAGGAAAACTTCAAGAAGCCATTGCCCTTTACCAGAGAGTAATTAATGAGACGAAGGATGAATCTTTAGCCGCCAAAGCCCAACTCCGCATCGGCATCTGTTATGAGAAATTGGGACGGAAAGAAGCCCAAATAGCTTACCAGAGAGTTATTGACAATTACCCTCAGCAGATAGATACAGTCAAACTGGCAAAAGAAAAACTATCCAACTTAATAAAAGCCAAATCCATTACAGAAAAAGGCGATAATGAGTTCAATATAGAAGTTGTCTGGTCTAAGCCAAAATGGGATATTGAAGGAGCGCCTTCTCCGGATGGCAGATATCTGTCTTTTGTGGATTGGGATACAGGGGATCTTGCTTATAGAGAGATGGCAACCGGAAATACACACCGTTTAACGGATAAAGGACGTGAGGAAGGAAGCCAAGAATGTGCCTATAAGTCCTGTTGGTCACCTGATTCTAAGCAAATAGCCTACTGTTGGGAAAATGACCAGGAGGAACATGTTGACCTTCGTCTCATAGGGATTGACAGTAAAGAGCCTCGCATCCTTTACCGCGTTGGATATCATGATGCCTGGGTCGAACCATGTGACTGGACTCCCGATGGAAAGTACATTTTAAGCCGACTTGATGAAGAAAAATTTAAGTTTGGACTCTTATCTGTTGCAGAGGGCTCGCTGCGTATCATCAAAGAGATCGAGATTTTGGAACCTTATAATTTTCCCAAAGGAGGCTTGTTCTCACCTGATGGGCAGTACATTGCCTATGATTCTCAACAAAATGCAGACACACCAAATCATGATATTTTTCTACTTTCAATTGATGGAACAACAAATGTCCCATTAGCTCCGCACCCCTCCCACGATTTCCTTCTCGGATGGGCACCGGACGGAAAGAGGATCATCTTTGCCAGCGATCGGACAGGAACAGTAAGACCTCTGGATCATTCTTGTTGAGGATGGAAAGCCAAAAGGGGATCCTGTTCTGTTGCGCAGGAATATAGGTTCCATCAAACCTCTGGGATTGACACGAGATGGCTCTTTCTATTTCAACACCGGCAAAGGTAGTGTGCCTTTTGACATCTACACTGCTGCCATAGACTCAAGTACGGGTGAGGTTTTAAGTTCACCCAAAAAGTTGACCTTACCGTATGAAGGGAACAACGCATATCCTGCCTGGTCACCCGACGGAAAACACCTCGCTTACATTTCGAGACGTGGTCTACTGGATGAAGGCACTCTCTGCATTTATTCTGTCGAAACCGGCAAAATCCGCGTAATACCCTATGAACGGCGGCATGTGCTTTGGCCCCGATGGTCCCCTGACGGTCGTTTCATTCTTGTCTATGTTGAGGACGAAGGAATTTGTAAGGTAGATGTGCAAACTGAAGATTTCAGTCCCTTGATTGAATACCAGAAAGATCGACCCGTTTATTCACCCTATATTTCTCCCGATAATCTTTCATTATTTTATGTTCGGTTTGATAAAGATAAAAAAGTCACCCATGTCATGGCTCGCGATCTTAAGACAAAAAAGGAAAGAGAACTCTACAGCATTCCCTTGTATGAACACAGCATGGTTCTTTCTCCCGATGGTCGGCAGTTGGCCCTAATGTGTTCAGAAGATCCCTACGAGAATAAAGAAAAGAAACATATGCTGAAAATCATTCCTGTTGACGGGGGAGAAGTGAAAGAGGTGCACAGTTTTATGCAAGTAGGAGGCTGGGGGCTTGTTGATGTTGCCTAGTCACCTGACGGACAATATGTCTTCTTTTCAAAAATCTCATCAGAGCAGAAAGGTGATAAGCCATTTGATTGGGAACTTTGTAAAGTTTCTGTCGAAGGAGGCCAAGCACAAAAACTGGGATTGGTAATGCAAAGATTTCGTTCTCTTTCTATTCATCCTGATGGACAACGCATCGCTTTTGCTTCACATGCATTGGGTGTAGAACCTGCCCCGGAGGTCTGGGTCATGGAAAACTTCCTGCCTAAGATAGACGAGGAGAAATAAACTTCTTTGCTTTCTCCTGTTTTGAAAATTTTTCTTGATTGTGCGTCCTTATAAATAAAAATGTTAGTTTATTTTTCATCAAAATAATTAACCTGGATTATTCAAAGAAATCAAGGGACACGTTACCGGAAATTCGGGACATGTCCCTGATTTCGATGATTCTGTCATGGGTCGTCTGAAAAAGGAAGCTGTCCGCCGAGGCTGTACGATGTCTGGAATGGTGGAGTCTGCTCTTCGGCTCTTGTTTAAATCCGAGAAAACTCTGCGGAAAATCCCACCTCTGCCCAAATTCAAGAGCAGCGGTCCGTTGGTGGATATCTCAGATCGGGATGCCCTCTACCAAGCAATGGAGGGCCGTTAGTGTTTGTCGTAGATACCAATATTTTGGTTTATGCTGCAGATGAAGGCTCCACATTTCACAGCCGCTGTTATGAGTTGGTTGAGGAATGGCGAAGGCAGGCGTCAGCCTGGTATGTGAGCTGGGGAATTTTGTATGAATTCCTGAGAGTGATCACTTATCCGAGAGTTTTTCGCAAGCCCTGGTCTGTTACTAACGCATGGAGATTTGTCGAAGCCATTCTTGCTTCTCCTTCGCTGGGTCTACTAATACCAGGAGAGAGACATGCAGATGTAACCGCAGAGATCATCAAAAGCTTGCCTTCGTTGAGTGGGAACTTGTTATACAGTGCCCAAACGGCGATATTGATGAGAGAGCATGGAATCAAGGAGGTTTACACCAGAGACACTGACTTTCATCGCTTTCCTTTTCTCGAACCCATCGATCCCGTTGCTTGAACTAATTTTAAGATAGAGATAGATGGCAGAGGATGATCCGGTAAAGATTCCGATTGACGGAGTGTTGGATCTGCATGCCTTTAGCCCGAAAGATGCGAAGAACCTTGTGCCTGAATACCTTAGAGAATGCCGCAGCCAGGGAATCCACAATGTCCGGATCATCCACGGCAAAGGGACGGGAACACTGCGTAAAATCGTTCACAGCATTCTTGAAAAAAATCCCTATGTCATCCGCTTCAAGACCGCCCATTATGGAGGGGGCGATTGGAGGACCACAGAAGTCGAGCTTCGTCCCGAATAAATCCCCCTGTTGTCTTCACACAAACTTCACATATTCGTCGCCGAAGCTTTATTCATCTGAAGTGTTATTCTTGACAATAATGTTCACTTGATATATATTGTTCACTAATGAGTGAACATTATAGAGGTGGTGAACTTTATGAAAAAACAAAAGAAAATGAAAAACATCTTTGCTGATAAGGCGACCTTGGTGTTAAGGAAAATGATTCATGCCCCTGATAAAAGATGGGTAGTACGTGATTTTGTTGGATCACATGGTGTAAGTCTTGGTATGGCTCAGGAAGTATTAGAAGTTATGGCAAGGAGAGGTTATGTAGAAAGGATCAAAAAAGGACCTGAGAGTTATTCAATTCTTACTAACCGAAATAGGCTTATTGAAGATTGGCTGAAGAAGTACGAGTTTGAATTAAATGAAATTAGTACT
>Ga0315551_10000924_pt1 | contig 22914 bp, 22 predicted proteins | sample SalMarSW160290MG_FD_203678 | JGI IMG/M metagenome (GOLD analysis project Ga0315551, IMG submission 203678) | Salt marsh sediment microbial communities from the Plum Island Ecosystem LTER, Massachusetts, United States - Salt Marsh Sediment SW1602-90 ...
CGCAGGGGACGCGTGGAGACATTCATAATAGTGGCAATAACGGTGAGCTCATCCCCATATTTCAAGCGGTTGATGGATTTTAGCTGGCTGTAGTCATCATAGCGACGGGGGAAAAAATAAAGCATATCTCCTAGGGTTTGCAGACCCAGGCGACTTAATGTCTGAGCATGGCGGGGGCCAACACCCGAGAGCACGGTGACGGGTGCGTTGAGAGCTGCGGCCGTGTCGGCAGAGGCTACCACGGAGGATTTTACCGATCTTTTTGTTCTCGTTTCGGGATGCCCGGCTTTGGCCTCGATAGTGGTTTGGATGGGAGCTTGTGATCTCTCGGTGCTCGCAGCAGGCGTTTCAACCGAGGGAGAAACCGTATCCTTTTGGCCAGTTTCTTGGCGGTCTAATGGCAATGGAGCGATGTCATCGATATCGCGCTGGATACGCTGCCATAAACCTTGCAGAGCTTCCTGTCGGGAAGTTTCGCTAAGGTGTTGATAATCGCGCAAGCGCGTGACAACCGCCTCAACGATTTCAGTCGGCACTGACTCTGCCCGTGCCTCGGCTTCCCAAGGGCTGAGCATGCGCTCAAGACCTCCAACCACTGCACGGTTATCAAACCCACGTTCAGCTTCTAATTTTAAAAATTTGTGGAGTTTTTGTAGTGAGGGCTTCATCGAGGCTATTTTACCAGTTTCGAGCAGACTGGTTAAGCAGGGCAACAAATCCCAAGCCATTTGGCCCAACATGGGTACCAATAACGGTAGTGACGTTGACGATCAGCGGTGCGTCGGGTATTTGTGGAGAGAGAGATGCCAGTATCTGGCGTGCATCGTTTGGGGCATTCGAATGCAAAATTCCGAGTTTCTCCAGGGATCCTAGATTTCGCAGGATATCAATCAGGTGCGCCATACCTTTTCTGCGGGTGCGCACTTCACCTGCTCTTTCGACAAAGCCATCCTTCAATTCCACAAAGGGCTTGATTCGCAACACAGAACCCAAACCGGCTCGCGCCCAAGATACTCGACCGCTGCGCCGCAGATATTCGAGGGTATCCAACATGGCAACCAATCTTATGCGTCGACGAACATCATTTAGACGCTCCAGGATAGCCTCCTCCGAAAGACCGTTCAAGGCAGCCTGGGCGGCTTCCAACACCTGGAAACCCAGACCAAGCGAGACTTGAAGGCTATCGACAACCCGCACGCGATCTTTAAGACCCTGGGCAGCCAGGCTGGCGGCGTTGAAGATTCCGCTTAGATGATTGGAGGCCAGGATAGCCAGGATGCGGTCATAACTACTTAGAAGCTCTTCGAAAAGGGCTTGGTAAGCTCCGGAAGAGGCCGTCGAGGTGGTTGGCATCGGGTGCATGTCAGGCAGCTTCTCGTAAAAATCTCTGCGAGAGAAATTTGGATTGTCTTCGATACTCTCACCTCCGATTACAACGATGTTTGGAACGATATGGATGTGATATTGACAAGCAAGTCCGGGAGGGATATCGCAAGTGCTGTCGGTGACGATGGCAATCCTCATGATTTCTGCATTTCTCAAATGGGAATATCAATCTTCTAAAGCCACCAGTCCAAGACTGCAGGGGCCAAGCATGCAGGCGAGAGCTATATCCAGGGTATGTTCACTATAGGAAGTAGTAGGAAAGATCTCGGAAATTCGCTCGCGAATGTGACGCGTTCCCTGATCGAAGGATATGGTTCCCTTAATTAAAGTAATATGTTGTAAAGCACCAAATTCTGAGACAAATTCATACAGTAGATCTACCATCTGGCGCGGGCTGTGAGCTTTCTGGATCGGCATTAACCTTCCGTTTTCAAGGATAATGACGGGTATAATTCCCAGCATTTCGCCAACCAGGGCTTGAGCGGGATCCAAATGAGCAGTGCGGCAAAGGTAGGTCAGACTTTGTACGCAGAAGAAACTATAAAGATGTCGGATGAGATTACTCGCTAGAAGATGAACCTCGAGGCTAGAGACGCCATTGTGCAAAGCCTCAGCAATGGTTTGCACCAGTAATCCTAATCCAACCCCAATGCTTCTGGAGTCGATTATTTGTAGGGATACTTTTCCGAGGAGAGAAGTCGCAGCCTCTTTTGCATTGACGATAGATGGAGAGAGGTTGGCTGAAAGTAGCACCGTGATGATTTCGTCGAACTCCTCTTCTAAGGATAGGTATGCCTGGCGGAAATCATCAGATGTAGGGGGAATAAGGCGTGGGTGTGAGGCATCATAAATTGTAATGGGGAGATCCTTTAACTTCAGATCTCTGCTATCAGGATAATGCTTACCATTGAAGTGAATCTGTAAGGGGATGACCTTTACCAGCTCTTGACCGGGAAAATGCGCCGATGTAAATTGAGCTGTGCTGTCCGTGAGAATGCAAACCCGGGACGCCATGATCGATCATTCAATAGAGACGATAAACGGGTAGTGAGGTTGGCCGCCATCCTGGATTTCTAATTCTTGTTCCGGGTAAGCAGAGCGGATCAGGTCGGCGATGCGATTGACCTCTTGCTTGGGCACATCCGCGCCATAAAAAAGCGTAATTAATTCGTAATCTCCTGCGTTCGCTTTTGTCAACAGACCAAGACAGGCTTCTTCTAGGGTAGAGGCAGATAACACTAAATCTTCATTTAGAAGGGCAATGATCTGGCCTTCTTGGATTTTTATATCCTCGACGTTAGCGTTTCGGACCGCAGTGGTTATCTCGCCAGTCTGAACATCCTGCAGGGCTGCGGTCATTTCACCGACAACACTGTCAAAATCACCAGTGGGGATTAAACGCAGCACTGCAGCCAGCCCTTGAGGGACTGTGTGGCTAGGGATAACAGCAACTTTCTTGACCGTCAATTCAGCAGCTGCCTTCGCGGCTAGAATGATGTTCTTGTTGTTTGGGATGATGATGATCTTATCAGTGGGAAGATTTTCAAAAGCATGGATGATGTCTTGCGTACTGGGATTCATCGTCTGGCCACCTTCTACAATGGCGGCTACTCCTAAGCTTGCAAAGACTCTGGCAATGCCAGGGCCAGGCGCGACGGCAACAACAGCAATATCGCCAAATTCAATGGGAGCCATCTTCATTTTGCTGCTGGCAACTTCCTGTTCAATCTGCTCCATTTGAGCGATCAGGTTCTCCATTGACACTTTCGTGACAGTGCCAAGTGCCATGGTATAGTCAATCGGTTCGTAACGCTTTTTGGTGGGGACATGGATGTGCATGCGATAGATGCCATCTCCTTCCCCAACTTGAATGGATGTGCCCATGTTCTGAAGATCGTTATAAAAGAGTTCGAGATTGAGCGGTTGAAAGGGTTGAAAATCAACCACTACTTCGTAATCCTGACCTGGCTCAACATTTTCCAAGGTCTCCTCCAAATTCATGGCGGCCAGTGGCTGGACGGTGGTAATTGCCGAGTCAAGTGGCAAGCCTTTGATATAGCGTAGCATACCTTCTAATAGAAAAAAAAGCCCTTTGCCACCAGCATCCACAACCCCGGCTTTCTTATGATCCTCCAGAAGGTCTGGCGTGCGGGCGACCGATTCGTCAGCAGCGACCACTATACGTTCTAGGATGGTGATGGGATCATCGCTCTCCGTGAGTGTTTCCTTAGCCGTACTGGCGATGTCCTTAGCAACGGTCAGGATGGTACCCTCAACTGGACGTACAACACCTTTATAGGCGGTATCACGAGCTTCCTCAAGAGCATGTACCAGATTGGGACCGTCCAGCTCGTTCCTGTAATCTAAAGACCGGGCAAAACCCCGCCATAACTGGGAAAGGATTACACCTGAATTTCCACGAGCACCCATCAAGGCGCCATGAGCGATGGCATGAGCGATTTTTCCCAGATTGTGATCACGGTTGTTATTGATCTCATCAAATGCCGCTTGCATCGTCAGTACCATGTTTGTGCCGGTATCACCATCGGGAACGGGGAAAACGTTTAATGAATTGACAATCTGTTGGTTGGTGCGTAACCAGGTAAGGCCAGCCTCGATCAAGGTCTGCAAGGCGTACCCATCTATGGGTGATTTCCGAAATTGTTCGATCCGCTTGGTTTGATAAACAGTGTGAGAATCTACTTTCATCGCAATTGAAGCTCCAAGATGATGGTTTTGGGAGCGAATAGCTAGGATGTAGTTCTAAAAAACCATCCACAATTGATCGACTATTTCATTTCAAAGAAGGATATAGATTCCTAGTCTATATCACTTACGCGCAAACCTTGAACATGAACGTTGACTTGGTTTACTGGCATTCCAAGCGTTTTCTCAACCTGAAAACGTATTGTGTTGCTCACGCTATTGGCAACAGATTTTATGCGAGTGCCGTATTCAATGATGATGTAAATGTCGATGTTGAGATTCTGACCATCGTAATGCACCTCGACTCCATGAGTTGGGTCTTTAACCAGCGCGTTCGCCAGACCGTTTATCAAGTTTTTGGACGCCAGGCCGACTATGCCATAAGATTGTAATGCGGATTGGTACGCGATGGTGGCGACAGCTCTCGGGGAGATATGGATGCTTCCAATGGGTGTGATTTCTTCGGTCATGAGAAGCCTCTGGATAATTAATTAACCTCTATGCTTGATATAGGATACGATTTATGGTAAGATTGCTCGGCTAGTTTCAACGATTTATTGATGTGGGAATTGCATCGATCTTGATAACGTTGCGAACTTGCTTGAAAAGCAATCATTTGTTTGGAAAGGATCATATAAAAAATGGCAAAGTGCGAACATTGCGGTAAAACCACGACATTTGGTCGTAATCGCCCCTGGTCTAAGAAAGCAACTCGACGTACTTTTCGCCCAAACCTTCAAAAAGTAACAGTTTATGAGGGGGGTCGTAAGGTTCGGAAAGTTCTCTGCACAAAATGTATCCGTACACTCGTGAAAACCAGTTGATTGATTATATCTTTCTTATTTTTTACCAAGGAGAATCACAGCTTAGGCTGTGATTTTTGTTTAAGCAGGATGACTAGAGAATAATAAAGCCGGCAAGGAGCGGGGAATATGATACTCGGGGGATGAGGATATGGCAAGGGTGCAAGGAGATGGGATCAATCTCCATTTACTGTGAAGATGGTAATGCTCCTAAGTTTGAGTCCTAGATTCGAACTTTATTTTCCTTTTTGAAAGAATCCACAATATCTTCTGGCAAGCAGAGGGTCTTCACTTGATGGGTGGGTTAAAAATAAAATAAACCCAAAGAGAAAATGGTATCAATCCTCCTACCGCGATTAATGCCAGCAATCCCAATGCGACCGTTATCCAATCGATGTCCAAGGGGTTTTCTTCAGGGAGAGCACCTTTAACACCAACAGATTCGAAGCGCGGTCTGGAAGAGTAGGACGCGGGTGGTTTATCGTCTGGGAAAGGAGATTTGGATGGTGTTATGGTTGTGACAGCACTGGATTGGCGGCTGAAGGTGATCAATACCCGCCCGAGTTGATCAGCAGTGCGATAGCGTGCAGAGGGTTCTTTGGAAAGCACCTTCAAGAGAATCTGTTCTAGTACGGGTGGTATGGCAGGGTTAATCTGGCGAGGCTCGGTGGGCATATCTTCGCGGTGCATGCGGGCAAGCTCAGTGGGGGATCCAGTAGTAAAAGGCAGTCGGCCGGTCAGCATTTCAAACATTACTACCCCTAGCGAGTAGACATCGGATGCTGGGGAGGGTGCCTCCCCAGCAGCCTGTTCTGGAGAGAAATATAAAGGCGAACCCCAGACGACCTCAGCTTTTTCTTCTGGATGGATACTGGCTAAAGCACGCGCAATACCGAAATCGACCACTTTCAGACGCTGGTCGGGAGTAATTAGCATATTCTGCGGTTTTATATCGCAGTGCACCAATCCGGCACGATGGGCATATCCGACTCCAGCGCAGGCTTGGATGATCAAAGAGATCGTTTCACTGACGGTGAATCGGCCGCGTTGATGTAGTAATGTTTTTAAGTCGGTGCCGGGCATATATTCCATGACGATGAACAAATGGTTGGCATCCAGACCAAAATCATGTACGGTGACGATATTGGGGTGGGTGAGGTTGGCAGCTGCTCTGGCTTCCTGACGGAAACGCTCCCGGAAGGCTGGGTCGCGAGAGTAGTCTTCCCGCAGCAACTTGATCGCAACAGTGCGCTCTAGCATTAGATCGCGAGCACGGTAAACGACTGCCATGCCCCCACTGCCTATCTGCTCTTCTAACCGGTAGCGTTTGTTTAATAGTGTGATCTCGGGCATAGGGAGATAATCTCTGTTTGATATTTTGAAGATTGTACCACTGCTGCGGAGATGAAGATCGGGTAAAATCAAGCCATTGTTGTCGGTAATATGGGATATTTTTATAAAATCCCCATTGGGGTGGTTGGCTTATGTTAAGAGCTTATCTGGTATACAACCCTGCTGCTGGGCGTTATCCTTCCTGGATATTGACCGAACGAGCTGCCAACGTATTAAGAAGGCGAGGTTGGCAGATCCATATTGAAAAGCCAAGAGACAGTGATGAGCTTTCCCAAATGGCTTACCAGGCAGCTGAAGAGCAAGTGGATGCTTTTTTCGTCGTTGGCGGAGACGGCAGCATAAACTGCTCCTTGAAAGGATTAATCGGCACACAAACCGCCTTAGGTGTTCTTCCGGCAGGAACAGCCAATGTGTGGGCGCAAGAATTAGGGCTACCGGGACTTACATGGACACGGTTGATGGCGTTAGAGGAGAGCGCTACCCGATTGGCAGGCGCTAAAGTATGGGATATGGATGTTGGGATGTGCAACGATACGCCATTCTTGTTATGGGCTGGAGTAGGACTAGATGCATTCATCGTTCATCACATCGAACCACGCAGTCGTTGGGAGAAGAATTTCGCGGTAGTCCAGTATGCGACTTCGGCTGTGTGGACTGCCAGCAAGTGGCAAGGGATGAACCTTAAAGTGGTGAATCAGGATGAAAGGGTAAGTGGTCACTTTCTCCTGGCGGTAGTTAGCAACATACACCTCTATGCAGGTGGGTTGGCGGAGCTATCACCAAATGCTAAATTGGACGATGGTATTATGGAATTGTGGCTCTTTGAAGGCCAAACCTTAGGCGATACTGTGCAGCGGGCATGGGATTTATTCGCTGGCCGTCACCTGCAATCCGGACGGGTGCGGAGGTTTGAGTTCAACCGCATCCGGCTGGCATCAGACTCACCTCTGTATGTTCAAGTAGATGGAGAGCCTGTCCAAGGGAAGGGCGAATGCATTTTCGAAGTACAAGCGCGAGCATTACGGGTATTGGTGCCAGAGAATGCCCCGCGTGCCCTTTTCGGGAACCCTCCCACAACATTGTGAGCACAATAAATGATGAGAAGACTGATTGATTACCTGCGCGAGAACCCACTATCTGTATTGATCCTAGCACTCCCTTTAAGCCTCCTGGCTGAATTTGGGAAATGGGGTGAGATATGGGTGTTTGTGTTCTCTGCGATAAGTGTCGTACCAATGGCCGAATACATCGGCAAAGGCACTGAGGTATTGGCAGCTCACACCAGCCCCCGAATGGGTGGTTTGCTTAATGCCACGTTAGGCAACACGGCCGAGCTGATTATAACAATCGTAGCGATACGTGAGGGATTGCTCGAACTGGTCAAAGCCTCGATTACAGGTTCAATTTTGGGCAACTTGCTCTTTGTGATGGGATTGTCGATGTTATTGGGGGGAATTCGCCATGGTTTGCAGTCTTTTGATGGTCGCCAGGCCAGCAGGAACGCTATCTTGCTTATCCTGGCCGTATTGGCTCTGGTGATTCCTTCGCTATTCAGCCATTCCATTGGGTCTGATACCAGCCTGCGGGTAGAGGCTTTCAGTTTGGGAATAGCAGCCGTGATGATTCTGCTCTACGCATTGGCGCTCATATTTAGTTTCAAAGCTGATGGTGCCCCTCTGGCACACAAACCCTCTGAGATACCGGATGAGGGGCCTGTCTGGTCGATTAATCTCGCTTTAACGATCCTGGCGATGGCAACAATTGGCGTGGTGATTGCCAGCGAACTCTTGGTTGGATCGGTGAGACCTGTAGTAGAGGATTTGGGGGTTTCAGAATTTTTCCTGGGGGTTATTCTAATCCCGATCATCGGCAACGTTGCAGAGCATCTGGTAGCCGTTGAAGTTGCTTTGCGCAATCATATGGAACTCAGTGTGGAGATTGCCATCGCCTCTAGCCTCCAAATTGCCCTGTTTGTCGCCCCTGTTCTGGTGTTCATCAGCCTGCTATTGGGAAATCCGCTCCAATTGATATTTAATCAATTCGAGTTGTTGGCGTTGGTGGCGGGTGTTATCATCATGGCATTGGTTTCATCAGATGGCGAATCAAACTGGTTGGAAGGAGCTGAACTACTAGCTATTTACCTTATTCTCAGCCTTGCATTTTTCCTGTTGCCAGCATAGGCGCCTGTCATGTCACCATTATTTAACATTTTCAATTTTGGATGCAAATGGGTAATCGAAACCGTTTAGGCTGGCTGCTGGATCCATGGGTGATAATTGGCGCTGTGGGGTTTGGCCTGGCGCTGTCTGTGGCGACTTTTTTTCTGTTATGGGCAACACGAAGAGCACCAGCTTATTCTGGAATGGCTACGGCAGCGATTACAATCGTGCGGTTGCCTACAGAGACTCAGCCAGTCCCAACAGCTACCCTGGGTACACCCACCCCCTCACCTGTCCCACTCCCCGATTCTGGAGAAATCTCGATTGGAGCATACATCGAAATCGCCGGGACTGGCGGCGAAGGTTTGCGTTTTCGGGTTGAACCAAGTATACAAAGCCAGGTACTTTTCCTAGGGATGGATACTGAGGTCTTTCAGGTCAGAGATGGGCCGCAAGTGGCTGATGAGCATACTTGGTGGTACCTGGTTGCCCCCTTCGACGAAACACGCCAGGGATGGGCAGTTTCAGACTACCTAGCCGTAGTGCAAAACCCTTAAAGCGTTTGCTTTTTCCACATTTTCGTTATATAGTTGTGAAGGCACAAGAGTTAGCGCGATTGGATATTTAACGCAGGTTGAAAATCTTTATCTTTATAAAGTTTTTCAGAAAGATACATTCATGGCTTTTATATTAACTCCTACATCAATAACTGCTGATCGCCAAAAACGTAAAATGACAATTCATTGGAACGATAAGCACGTAAGCATTTACCCTTTCTCTCTATTGCGAAACGCTTGCCCGTGCGCTGAATGCCAAGGTGGTCATGAACATATGCGGTCTGAGCCGGACCTAAAGGTGTTCAGCCTACCAGAAGATGATATAGCGGCAACTCGCATGGAAGAAGTGGAAGGCGTAGGTACTTATGCAATTACGATCGCCTGGGAAGATGGGCATCATTATGGTATTTATAATTGGAATTACCTGAGGAAGTTATGTCCCTGCCCTCAATGCAGGCAAGAGAATAGCTATGAATTCGAATGACCCGTTAGAGTCGGTATATTCGTTTGTCGAGCGGGCTTACGTGCGTTTGCAGGCTGGTGATGTGATCGTGCGTTGCCTAGAAGAAGAGCATACTAACCCTATCCAGAAATGGGTGGAAGGGTTGGTTTTAGCGGGCCCTGAGAATTTGGGCACATTGCGCGAAATCCTATCCGAAGTCGGGGTGCGGAAGATGCAAATGGTGGAAGACCAGCGGCAGGTATTGCTTGACTTCAAGAGTAACTTGAAAGATTACGGAATAAACCTAATAGATAAACAGCAGGTAATGGCATTGCCTCACCTAAACCCCCAACTATTCCTGTCTTTTATCGATGAACAGGGGATTATCGAAGAAGAGACCAAGCTTTCTTGCCTACAACTTTTTCAGAATGCTGTTGAATTAATTGCTAGCTTGACCAAGCAATTACAGTTACTTGAGGAGATCGAGGTTTATCTTCGAGATTGGTTGTGGGGTCTGGTATACCAATTCGCTCACCAGGAACAATCCAAAACGTTCGATTCGCCCCCGAGTCAGATATAATCTCTCAAGTTGTGTTCCACGGCGTAGGCGGCTGCTTCGGCACGATTGCTAACCCCCAATTTAGATAATATACTGCTGACATAATTCCGGACTGTGCCTTCGCCCAAGAAGAGGGCTTTGGCGATTTCCCGGTTGGTCTTGCCTTCCGAAACCAACAAGAGCACGTGGCGTTCCTGCTGTGTCAATGCAGAAAAAGCTGAGGCTTCCTCTTCTTTGGCGGCTTTGCGGACTTCCTGGAAGATGCGCTGGGTGACGGCCGGATCAAGCAAGGCCTCACCCCGACCAACCGCTTCAATCGCCCTGACCAGGTCTTCTCCCCCAATCTGCTTGAGCACGTAGCCGGCCGCGCCGGCACGGATAGCTGAGAACAGCATTTCGTCCTCAGCGTAAGACGTCAACATGATGACTTTCGTGTCCGGATATTTTTCAGTTATCTCTTCACAGGCTTCGATCCCGGAACCCCCAGGGAGGCGAATGTCCAAGACGACTACATCTGGGTGGTAGGTCGAAACTCGTTCGATGGCTTCCCGCGCGGTGCCAGCTTCTGCGACAACCTCGAAACCCGGATGGCGGTCCAAAAGAGCTTTCAGGCCCAATCGAACAACTTCATGATCGTCTACTAATACAATTCTCTGTTTGACCATAGATGTGCTCACTTCGCATAGTTATTATAGTCGAGAGTCGGCAGGTGGCAAGAGCGATTAATTTAATCACCCTTCTCCTTTTCTATCCTTTCTTCCTTATCTCCCTGCAGACGGCGATAGTCCACGAAGCGATAACCAACGCCGCGTTCGGTCAGGATGTACTTCGGATCTGAGGGATCCTTTTCCAATTTTTTTCGCAGGTAATTGATATACAAGCGTACGTAATGAGGTTCATCGCGATATTCGTAGCCCCAAACTTTAGCCAGCAATTGGTCGTGAGTAACCACCCACCCGGCGTTTTTAACCAAATGATAAAGCAGGCGATATTCGGTTGGACGTAGTTTGACCAACTCTCCGCTCACCCAGACCTCCCGCCGGTCGAAATCGATCTTCAGCCGGTCGTCGACCTCGATCAAGCCATGAGTACTGCCACTCACCATCTCGGTGCGGCGAAGCACGGCCCGGACCCGGCTGACCAATTCGCGGGGGCTGAAAGGTTTGGTTATGTAGTCATCAGCACCCATCTCAAGGCCACGAACGCGATCGTCCTCTTCTCCCTTGGCAGTGAGCATGATGACTGGAACGTTGCTGATCTCCCGGATTACCCTGAGGACTTCAAAGCCATCGATGTCGGGTAACATGACATCGAGCAAGATCAGATCCGGTAAGCTGCTACGGATTTTATTAATGGCCTCGACGCCCTTAAATGCTTCGGTTACTATAAAACCGTCATATTCGAGGTTCAGACGGATAAAACGTACCATACGTTCTTCGTCATCAACAACTAGAATTCGGCGGTCCTTGAAATTATCTTCCATAAGTCTACTCCCGAACGAATCCGATAATCCGTTCTTCTTCCTCGCTGGGCAATATTTCTATAAAGTTAATTTTATCTATAGGCCAGATAACCGTGACAACATTTTCCGCAAGGTAGTGCAAATCCTTACCATCCAGACGTCGCGGGTTGCTTAATTTGATCAGGTAATCTGTGGGATTTGGCAACTCATCCATTTCAGCAAGGATAGGTTCCGCTCCGGTTAAGTGTAATAGGACCGTGATTGCCATAGAGATCTCCATTTAGATGTGGATAAAAACTTGGATATTCAGGTTACCTAAGGCCAATACATCGCCATGTGAAAGCGGGTGAGGGACGTTTGCTGGAATTTCCTCCCCATTAATTTTTGTACCATTAAAAGATCCTAGATCCTGCAGAGTGACCTGCTGGTCGATTCGTATGGATGCATGCAACCGCGATATTCCGCTCTGGTAAGCCCCGTGTGGATTGAGATCCACATCGGGCTGAATGGGTTGATTAGGATCGAAGCGCCCCAAGGTAAATTCGTCCCGCCCAACCAAAGGTATCACATGACCGCTGTTAACAATAAGCAGCGAGATGAAGGGCTCCCGATTGGATTTTGGATGGCGCTCAGAGTTTGCAGGGTCAATATCCTTGGTAACTAACCCGGAAGATTCATCCAAGTCCTGTTTAATCCCATGCATGGCAGGATAAATGATCTGTTCACCACATTCGCTACAAAAGATCACTCCAAACATTTCATAATGATGACAATTTGGACACAATATCATATAAATTTGTTCTATTCGGGTAGGATCAAAGCTCGAGTGCCATATTTTATTCGTTTTTCACCGGCTGCGCTGAAACTATGGTAGTGATGCAGGTGATCGATTTCGTTGATAACCGCAGAAGCTAAATCGCGCTTTCCTCTCGAGAGTAAGTGGGTTGCGAGAAACTGAAGATGCCGGGTGGCATTGGTGAAATCACCTGCTACTACCTCATGTTGTGCTTTCTCTTGCATGCGGTATAAAGTGAGATGTTCCATGGCTTTGATAATTGCATCAGGCGGCAGCTCGAAATCTGGTGATTTTTTTACCGGCCTGCGCAAGTTGAACTGGAGCATGCTGGTCGGGGCAGATCTAGAAGGGATCCCAAGAGTGAAATAGCCATCGGCAAGGACGACGTTGCCTGTACCAGAGGGTAAGGGATCGACGATGAATTCCAATAATATTCTTAATTTCGAGTCTTGGGGAATGCTACCTAATTGAATGGGAGGGGTAGTATTCAAGATACTGGCTTCCGGTTCTAATCGAAATGCGTAGTTCAGGCTCACATTTTGACCCATCTGAGCGTCAAAGACGATATGGTCGATGGATACCTGTCCTAATGTGCGGAATTTACGCTTCAACAACCATTCAATATCGATCGGTTCAGCAACATACATACTATTGCCCCCCGTCCTTGAGGTGAGATCATCCAGGAAAGCATCGTTCCACTCGCTGCCAATCCCCAATCCGGTGATGCCAATGCCTTGAGAAGCGGCTTGATCTGCGAGCTTCAGACAGGCAGTTTCGTCGCCATAAGTGCGCCCATCAGTTATCAAAATCACATGGTTGATGGAGGTTTTTTTTCGACTTTTACGGACTTCGAGGAAGCCTGTTTCCAGACCGCGATATATCTCGGTACTGCCAGCGGTCTGTAGCATGTGGATGCTCGCCTCGATATTATCTTGCTTGGAGGATTGTGTGGCCGGGAGCAGTAATTCGGCACGGTCGCTAAAAGCGACGATCGATAAGATGTCATCCGGTCTGAGTTGATGCACGAGCTCTATGGCGGTTTCCTTTACCACGTCCATGCGTTCGCCCTGCATGGAGGTAGACCGATCGATCACCAAGCAAATGTTCAATGGGGGAGAAGAATCGCTTAGGCGATCCTGGACAGGAATCATCTCCAGGAGCACATACACCAGTTGAGGTTGGTTAATTCTGGTGAGCACTGATCGGCTGTAAAGGATATTTAGGGTGAGTGGAGTAGAATCGTCATCAGATAATGGGGAGGCATCATAATCTGCTCGTTTTACGGGATCAGAAAGGACCTCATATGCTTCTTTTATCTGGATGAACACTTCCCCTGCGGCAAGATCTTTATTGACATCAGGATGTAGGCGGCGGGCAACCTGGCGGTAGGCAAGTCGGATTTCTTCGGACGTGGCATCCTTGGTCAGACCTAGGCGTGCGTAGTAATTGGAACTCGTGCTCATCAGATACGATCAACCTGGCAAATGGACGAGAATAGCAGTAATATTATCTGGACCACCAGCAGCGTTGGCGGCTGCGACCAATTTTTGGGAAGCCTCCGCGGGGGATTTGGCTTCGGAAATGATCTGGTACATTTCACTCTCTGAAAGCACACCCCAGAGACCATCGGAGCACAAAAATAAATCCCCAGAGGAAGGAATCGGCGAGGTGGATATTTCGGCTTCAAACGGTTCTCCCTGTCCGAGAGCGCGATAAAGTACGTTACGCTGGGGGTGAACCGCGGCTTCTTCAGCTGTGATTTGGCCGAGTTCTTCCAACCGTTTGACCAAGGAATGATCGCGGGTAAGCACTTCAATACGCCCATTTGGATGTACGATGTAGGCGCGACTGTCTCCCACATGGGCTATGGTTAGTTGATCCCCGAGGATGAGCAAGGCTGTCAGGGTGGTGCCACCACCCGGGGCTTGAGACTTAATGGCGCGATGGGCAGCCTGAATACCTTCTTGCATAATCTCTTGCAAAGATCGTTCAGGGGATTGAGGGAAAACGCTGAAAAGCGGGGTGTAAAGATTGCGAATCACATGGCTTGCCATGGCGCGAGTGGCGACTCCGCTGGCTATCTCGCCATGGATATGACCGCCCATCCCATCTGCAACGATGTAAAAGCCGAAAGGAATTTTTGTGCTGTCACCCACCAAGGTGGTTGTCAGGGTGAAAAGGGCATCCTCATTATGGTCACGAACTCTCCCGATGGATTGACCGCAACCGACGATGAATTGAGGCGGTTCCAAGTGAGTACCTACTGGCATAGAAGATTCTACAATGACAGAAGGCTGGTTAGCTGGAAGAGGCAGGGTTTTTTCCCGGTCTTGGGAGATTCGAGAGCCTCCCTCAGATGAAGTTTTCCGTTTACCAAATAATTTTTGTAGAATGCCTGACACAGAAGATTCCTCCAGTATTAATATTGCTGGTTCAAGCTGAAAATGCGTAAAGGTTATGGTCGGTTGACCCGATAAAAACGAGGTTATCATCGGCAACGGGTGTGGAGGTGATGGGTCCTCCGGTGAGATATTTCCAGCGCAGACGACCAGTTTGATAATCTAAACAATATAAATTGCCATCAACCGAACCACAGTAAAGGGAATCGTTGTAAACCATAGGAGAGCCCGTGACTTGGTGATCAGTCGGGAAACGCCAAATTTCCTTAGAAGAGTGGGCGTCGATACAATAAATTTGACCGTCAATTGCTCCTGTAAAGATACGACCACTGGTAATGAAAGGGGTAGAGATGGAGCCTCGATCCATGCGAAAGCGCCAAATGACCCAACCTGTTTTAGCTTCCATGGCATATAGGGTTGAGTCAAGGGATGTAAAATAGATGACGCCCTCCTCAGTTACTGGGGAAGAGGTAATGGATCGCTTGGCTTTAAATCGCCATTTAATCTCGCCGCGATAATCAAGGCAGTAGAAGTCGCCAGCTTCCGTTCCGAAAAAGATTGATTCGTGGCTGACTAGAGGTGTAGACCGGATAGCCGCGCCGGTTTCGGTTTTCCAAACCTGACGCCCACTGATCATATTGACCGCGTGTAAATAACCGTCGTCTGATCCGATGAATATGTGACCCTCCGCGAGATGGGGAGAAGACCGTATTGGCCCGTCAGTATAGTAGGTCCAAATAATATTACCAGAGTTGGCAGAAATCACATGCAAACGGTGATCCTCGGAGCCAAAATAGACTTTACCATCAGCGATGGCCGGTTTGCTGACGATGCCTCCATCCGTCGGGTACTTCCAAATGAATTCTCCACTGCTAGCTTTTAGAGCGTATAAATTGTTATCATAAGAGCCTACGTAGAGCACACCCTGGAAAAATTGAGAAGTGCCCCTGATTTCGTCTTCGCATTTGAAGTACCACAGAGGTTTTATGCTGCTGGTTATATTGATCCTGGCGGTTGAAACAGGTCGCCTGGGTAATGTGCCGGTTTCATGGGCGACTTTCAGCAAGGCTTCTTTCATCGCCTCAGCACTCTTAAAACGATCTTCGGGGTCATATTGCAGGCTGGTGATGATGAAGTCATCTAATTCAGGAGAGATTTGAGGATTTATTTGACGAATTGGGCGCTCTCCAAAGGAGAACGGAGGCTCCAGGCGAGGGTCTCGTCGAGTGAGCAAATGGTGTAAGGTGGCTCCCATCGCATAAATATCTGCTAGTGTAGTCGCCTCTCCTCGATATTGTTCGGGTGGAGAGTATCCCTCTGTGCCGATCATGGTGCCTTTTTCGCCCTGTTGGAAATGTTTGGCTATACCGAAATCGATCAACACGACGTGATTATGCTGGTTTATCATTACATTGGAAGGCTTCATATCCCGGAAGATAATCGGCTCCGGTTGGTGGGTGTGCAAGTACTGCAACACATCGCAGAGCTCGATCGCCCAGGCAATGACCTGTTCCTCTGTAAAGACCCCGGGATTATCGTTCAAATTGGTCTCAAGATCCTTGCCGTGGATGAACTCCAAGATGAGGTATGAACGTTCGTTTTGAGTGAAATAGTCGTATATCCGAGGAATCGCCGGATGAGATAAGGTGGCTAAGATGTTAGCTTCTCGTTCAAAGTTTTGCACAATGGTTTCCCGGACCAACGGGTCACGGGCGTGGTTGATCATTTCTTTTACAGCGACCAGCTTGACAACATTGGGGAAATGCAGGTCTCTGGCGCGGTAAACCGATCCCATGCCACCCACCCCGATTGCTTCCTGGATAAGGTAGCGGTTAGAGAGTATTGCTCCTGATTGAAGTTGACCGTCTGTCTCTCTTTGGTTTTCCTGGTCTGGCTCGATTCGCTTGGTTTTCAGATACGACCTCTCTGGCTACTTGTTATCAATAGAAATACGTTCATCATTATAGCCAGCAATGAACGATTATGCAAATAATAATACTGTTAGGAGTGCAGATCGAATTGGGGGCGAGTTTACAACCTGCTCCCAATCCCCGTTTGCCCCAGAAATGACATACACCCTACTTTCAGGTGGGGTTGGTATGTATAACCTTTACGACAGGAGCAGGAATGTCGGTTTATGGTTTCATTCTATCTACTCAATTTGACCATCGCTCAGTATAATTTATAGGACTTACGCAGTTGGTGGGAGAATGGGGGTGTTTGGGCGGGCAACGCCCGCCCAAACACCCCCAATTTTCCCCTGAACTGCGTAACTACTAATTTAAATCAAATAACCGGATATGAGCCTTTTAGGATAGCATATGACTGATTTCGAGAATTACCTTTCCCCTTTCACTTGGCGGTATGGATCAACCGAAATGCGGCAAATCTGGAGCGAGGTGAATAAGCGCCGGCTGTGGCGACGTGTTTGGGTATCCCTGGCAACTGTAGAGGCGGAGTTCGGCATTTTGCAATCAGAGCAGGTAGATGATCTACGCGCTCATCGGAATGATGTGGATGTGCAGCGCGCATTAGAGATAGAGGCTGAAATCCAACACGACCTGATGGCAGAACTGAAAGTCTTCGCAGAGCAGTGCCCTGTCGGGGGCGGCGCCTTGCACCTTGGGGCAACCTCCATGGATATAGAGGATAACGCTGATGCTCTGCGGATGCGACAATCTTTGGATATTATCGTCGCAAAGCTTGGCAAGCTGCTAGCACTCTTCGCTGAGAAAATCCTGCGATGGGCGGATCAACCCATCATCGCTTATACTCACCTGCAGCCAGCTGAACCCTCCACATTGGGGTATCGCTTAGCCCAATACGCCCAGGATTTGCTTTCAGATTGGGAAAATATAAGTCATGTCGGTAGTCAAGTGAGGGGCAAAGGATTTACAGGCGCAGTGGGGACGGGGGCTTCATATGCCGATTTGATCGGGGTGGATCGATTGGATGCCTTCGAGCAGCAATTGGCAGCGGTGCTCGACCTGCCTTTCTATCCGATTACTACACAAACTTACCCGCGCAGGCAAGAATATCTGATATTAAGCGCTCTGGCAGGTTTGGGGAGCTCACTCTACAAGTTTGCTTTCGATCTAAGGGTGTTGCAATCTCCTTCCATCGGGGAGATTTACGAACCCTTTGGCAGCAAACAGGTGGGGTCATCGGCTATGCCGTTCAAGCGAAATCCAGTCAATGCTGAGAAAATCAATTCGTTGGGGCGTGCTCTGGCTCAAATGCCCAGGCTGGCATGGGATAACGCAGCTCACTCGCTGCTTGAAAGAACTCTGGATGACTCGGCGAATCGCAGGTCGCTATTGCCAGAGTCTTTTTTGACCACAGATGAATTATTAATTACAGCCCTTCGAATTGTGGATGGGTTGCAGGTGGATAAGAGCGCTTTGGTGCGCAATATCTCTATCTACGGTCCGTTTGCAGCTATGGAGCGGGTGCTGATGGCTTTGAGTAAAGCAGGAGCTGATCGCCAGGTGATCCATGAACGCCTGAGGCAATTGGCAATGCAGGCCTGGGAGGCTGTTCAAGCAGGGCAGGAAAACCCCATCATTGAAGGGATTTGCCAGGAGCCACAATTCCGCAGGTATTTGGACGAGCCAGAGCTACGCGACTTAATGGAGATCAGCCATCACACCGGAAATGCAGCCGAGCGAGCGCGCCTGCTAGCAAAGAGAATTCAGCAACTTACAGCTTGAGAGCCAGCTGATGCTATCTCCCTGAGATTACTAACTTGTTTTTGGTCGGATTTGATCATGCGCCTTGAGTGCCAAATCGGCAGTCGCAGCTGCAATAACGGGGAAGTTTATCTGGCTGTAATCGCGATGCGGTACCAAGGGGAAAGGTTGGGTATTATCCAATGTTTCCATTACCCCCCCGGCTTCTTGAAGGAGCAACCACCCGCCTGCGAAGTCCCAGATTTTTGCGGTAGATTCGAAACCCAGTAAGGCGATACCACGCGCCACCGTGCAAAATGTATAGGAAGCGCATCCCAATATACGAGCTTTGTATTGAATACTGACATCGTAACGACGGAAAGTGCGGGAACAGCATGCGAAGAAGCTGATGCGGCTTTCCTGGGGAGGCTTGACCTGCAAGGGGTCTCCGTTAAGGTAAGCCCCTGCGCCTTTTTGAGCTGTGTACAACTCATCAAGGAGAGGGAAATAGAGAACCGCAATATCTGGCCAACCGTTTACCAGTCGAGCGATGGAGACACCCCAATAGTGTAACCCGAGGCTGAAATTGGTCGTGCCATCTAAGGGATCGACAACCCACAGTCCAATGGGTTCTGGAGGATTTCTAAAATTTTCGTGATCAAGCAGGTAAGCAGGATGGGTTTCCTCACTTATCAAACCGTCATTGGGGTAGTTTTTCTTGAGATGTTTGGCGATCATGCGGTCGGCGGCAAGATCAGCTTCAGTGACTACCGATCGATCTGCTTTAAAATCGGTAGGAGTTCCCTGAGGTGAATAGAACTGGTGTAGAAGCTCACCTACCTGGTGAGCAAGTATCGTAGTAAATTGTAAAGTCGTTGTCATGGGTGGATTTTAACATAGGTGCTGGAAAATATTTATTCGCAGACAGGATGCAAGAATCCAGTATTCAGTAATTTCTTCAATAGCATTTCCACTCCAGTTATGGTTGCATCGGGATGGAGAGCGTACCAGCGGGACCGTTTTTATTATTAGACCTGGCGGACATGGATCGGTGTGGGTGAACGCGCCGCGACCACTGATTGACTATTCATCTTTCGGAGTCAGGCGAGAGCCAACGGGAGGCAGCCCAGCTCCTACGGGTGAAAAAGTGTTGGGTGGTAAGCGGTAGCGATTGAATTACCTAATGAAGGGACTGTTCTAAGAGATCCGGATAATCCTGTGTGACCGCCTCCTCAGGAGATGCACCGAGAAAGCGAAGCAAATTAGCAGCAACCAGCGCCTTATGTTCGGCATCACGACGGCTCCAAGTCCGGCTCTTTATTTCTAAGAAGTAACCAAGGGCGGGTTGGTCGAGACGATCGAGATTGATAAAAAATTCTGTCCCCTGGAAAAGGATGCGCCAACGCCGACGGTCTTTCTCGATGTAGTCTTCGTCAACTGGGTCGAAATATTCACGATAAAATCGCAGGCTGTTAACAGCTGGGGCTAGAAAACGGATACGGGAAAGTAATACGTCACTGGGGAAATGGTGTTCTCGGGTTGGACCGATCAGGGTGAGGCGATAACGGACATGGCTGACATCCCCATTTTCATCGATGTATTCGTCCTCACGGTAGCGAACCCGCCCCTGGTTTGGATCAGCAAACTTGAAATAGGTATCGTATTCATGGTAGTGTCTGGTGTACAGGATTTCGATCTGCGGAGTCTCAAGGGTGGTTAGCAATGGTTCAGGATCGCTGATGCGGACCTTGATCTGGACTTCGAAACTTTCCGCTTCGGTGGCACCTCCGATAGCGATGAGCTTGGACAACACGGATTGCTCGCGCTGGATCAGGAAAGTGTCAATATGGTGGGCATACTCTTCTGCCTGAGCCAAGAGATCATCTTCATTGATAGTCAGGATCTGGTGCTCTCGCATTAACCAACGTCCATTGACCATGACATCGCATACGTCGGACGATTTGGTGGCATACACCAACTGGGCATACAGACCATTGGGATTGTGGTGGAAACGGGGGGAATTGTGAAATTGGTTGAGGTCAACTGTAATCAAATCAGCCCGTTTGCCTTTTTCCAGTGTGCCAGCCAAGTTTCCTAGGTGGAGGGCTCTGGCTCCCAAACGAGTAGCCATGGCTAACGCGGTGGGAGCGGGGATAGTGGTGGGATTGCCGGTGATGCCTTTGGCCAACAGTGCAGCCAGGCGGACTTCTTCAAACATATCCAGGTCATTATTCGAGGCGGGACCATCGGTACCGATACCCACATTCAAGCCAACCTCCAACATTTCTGTTATAGGAGCAGCTCCCGAAGCTAGTTTCAGGTTTGAAGAGGGGTTGTGGGCGACACCGGCGCCATGGTGCAGGAGGGTGTACATTTCACCCTTATCAATATGGACACAGTGAGCTGCCAGAACCTTAGCGTCGAATAGATTTTGTTTCTTAACATAAGGAATTACCGGCATACCGTGCTGTTGGCGTGAATCTTGCTCTTCTTGGGCAGTTTCGGCGAGGTGGGTATGCAGGGGTACATCAAACTCAACGGCCAAGGCAGCGGTGGCTTGCAGGATTTCTTCAGTGCAGGTGTAAGGAGCGTGGGGAGCGACTGACGGGACAATCAAGGGATGATCCTTCCAGCGCTGGATAAAATCCCGTGCGGCTGCCAGAGATTCTTCAAAAGAGTGGGCGTCTGGAGCGGGAAACTTCAGAACGGTTTGGGAGCAGATGGCTCGCAATCCAGCCTGACTGGTGGCTTGAGCGACGTTCTCTTCAAAATAATACATGTCGGCGAAGCAGGTAACCCCGGAGCGGATCAATTCTGCACAGCCTATGAGGGTACCCAGGTGTACGAATTCAGGGGATACGAACTCCCGCTCAACCGGCATCATGAATCCCAGCAACCATACATCCAAGCGCAAGTCGTCCGCTAACCCGCGCAAGAGCGTCATGGGCACATGAGTATGGGCGTTAACCAGACCCGGCATGAGCACTTTCCCGCCGCAATCGATGATTTCGTTTGCATCGATGACTTTACGCAGGTCGACTTCAGAGCCTACAGCCAGAATGCTGTCACCCCGGACAGCCAAGGCTCCGGGTTCGTATTTGGTAAACTCCTCATCCATCGTAAGGATGAGGGCATTGGTGAAGAGCAGATCCGCTTTTTCTATCACATCAATTCCTTTCCTGGGATGTTTTATCCATTTGGTGTCGCCTCATCATAAATTCCTGATGATATCAAGACTGTGATGCAACGCCCAGCGGGAGGCGTATTCGGGTGGTCCGCCATATGGTCGGGTGAATTGCTGTTTTCCCAGGGGTGTAATCAGGACAAAATGGACATCTTGTTTTTCTTGGCTGGGATAGATAGCGACACCTAAGCCGACATCAGCACCGCGCGACTGGCGGTAGCCTTCTGTGAAAGCCATTAGTTCGTCAGGATTTGGGCGTTCAGCCAGGACCTCACCACCGCGGAAAGGGCCTTGAAGAGCTGCTAGGCGACGGATGAGATGACCTCCCAAACCCGCTTCGACAATGGAGAGAGTCCAACCTTTATTTCTGACCGCCTGCAAAGCCACCTCTTCCAGGGAATCCTGGTCAGTCCCGTAAATCCACTTTCCCAATTTCTGGCGGACTTGCTCTTCGACTGCCTGGATCATCACATCTGCTTCGGATTCCGAGGAGGCTTTGGCAGTGATGCGCACATCCACCTGTCCAGAGTGGGCCGCTAAACCGACGGTGGGATTGCTGAGAGTCTCCAGGTCACCGACAAGCTCGTCTATTTGCGATTCGCCAACGCCAGCGGTATGGAGAACACGGGCTTTAATGATGCCTGTAAGAGAAAAATGTTGGCGTAAATATGGTGAGATCGCATTTTGCATCAGGTATTCCATTTCCCGAGGGACACCCGGCAGAGAGACGATGACCTGAGCTGAGGTTTCCATAATGAAAGCCGGGGCAGTACCGACAGGATTTTCCACCGGGATGGCCCCCTCAGGTACGTACGCCTGGCGTTTGTTGTTCTCGGTGGGTTGGCGACCGAAACGTAGGAAACGAGCCAGAATCTGATCCCACAGTTCTGGGCGGTACTCCGTAGCCACCTCCAGTGCCAGGGCAATGGCCTCCCGGGTGGGATCGTCCACAGTTGGCCCAAGCCCTCCGGTGGTAATGACGATATCAGAGAGTTTCAAAGCGCCCTGGATAGCTTGGGCGATACGCCTGACATTATCTCCAACGGTGGTTTTGCGGTAAAGGTCGATGCCTAAATCTCGCAAGGCTCGGGCGATATAACGGGCATTGGTATCGACGATCTCACCGAGCAGGATTTCTGTTCCAATCGTAATGATCTCAGCGCTAGGCATTTATCTCCTAAGATTGGATTAATAGGTCAAGCGAAATAAGGTGACCACAAGTTCACTTGTTTCCCTGCCTCATCCAGCGCCTTGTGAGGAGCCAAAAAGGCTGTAAGGGCATTCTAGATGACCACACCGAATTTTATCCTCATACGGATCGAATTTCTTTCAGGAAATAATAACACAGGCAGACGTAGAAAGAGATCGAAAATAATTGGATCTTTGGGAATCCCCCTGGAAAAGGTTAGATGTGGGGGTGTTGGGCGGGCTCTGCGCCCG
>Ga0315551_10000927_pt1 | contig 22845 bp, 14 predicted proteins | sample SalMarSW160290MG_FD_203678 | JGI IMG/M metagenome (GOLD analysis project Ga0315551, IMG submission 203678) | Salt marsh sediment microbial communities from the Plum Island Ecosystem LTER, Massachusetts, United States - Salt Marsh Sediment SW1602-90 ...
TAGGGCAGGAAACGGATATGGAGTACATGCCTGTGAACGTTTTCATGGAAAAACCAATCGAAGCCAAAGATTTACTTAAAGAAATTAAGAATCTCATCGGAGGACCAAAAAAGTAAAAATAAAGTAATGATATTTATTTGATTACCCCTGACATTAGTAACAATTTAATTTTAGTCGTCCTTCCGCTCTCTCCTGCATCTTTTTATATGGTCGCCAGATTTGAATTATCAAGATTTGGGATAAAACCCTGGGAATCGTGGAATTTTTGGAACCTGGAGAACGAGTAAACGAAAAAACGATATAAAAAAAATAAAGGGGGGTAAAAATGGAAAAATTAATCTTTGTAATTGTTTGCCTAACTTTTTTTTGCCCAGATATTTCTTCACAATCTAACAAAATTATTGTTCCAATCGACCAGGCTACAATCCAATCAGCTATTAATATATCATCTGATGGAGACACGGTTGTTGTTTACCCAGGAAGATATCTCGAGAATATCATTTTTAGGGGAAAAGAGATTGTATTGACAAGCAGATACTATGAAGAAAATGATACTTCGTTCATAACCTCTACAATTATCGATGGCAGCTCTCCTGTCAATACTGATTCCGCAAGCGTTGTCCGAATAGTAAATAATGAGGATTCAACAACAGTGCTACAGGGATTCACCATTACCGGCGGAACCGGAACAATATGGACAGATGAACATGGTGCAGGCATCTATCGTGAAGGGGGTGGAATCCTTATTGCACTTTCATCTCCAACTATTAAACACAATATTATTGTAAACAATACGGTTGCCAAAACCAGTGGTGTTTCAAGTGCAGGGGGCGGAGGAATTCGTGCCGGAGATGGGAATTTAAAAATTCTTAATAATGTTATTACGAAAAATACAGGAAGATATGGTGCCGGAATCGTATTGAATTTTACAGGAGCATTAATACGTAATAATATAATTACACAGAATTCAGGAGGCCAGGATTACGGCGGTGGAGCATTATGGATGAATCATGATGGACCGAACGGCAAAACTATCGAGAATAACACATTTACATGGAATAATGTTCAACAGGCTATCTATGTATGGGAGGGCACTTCTACAATCAGCAATTGTATAATCTATGCCGACAGTACAGTTTCTACCGTTCAGATAGGTGTCAGATCGGGTGGGCCTACAGTGACCTACAGTAACGTACAGGGGGGGTGGACAGGAGAAGGGAATATCGATTCTCCGCCACAATTTTCCGATTTTTTCTGCCACTTAAGTGACGAATCTCCTTACGTCGACGCAGGTGATACAACAGCTATTTATAACGATCTTGAAGATATTCTTTCACCGGGCACAGCATTATGGCCTTCCAAGGGTACATCAAGGAATGATATAGGAGCATACGGCGGACCGGGGGCGAGTGAATTACCAAGCTTCAATCCACATTAAGGTATTCCGAAAATTTTCACTTTTCTCTAAAAATAGCTTATCCAGTCCCCGAAAAATCAAAGATCACAAAACAAATCTCTCTTACTAATTCAGCCTTAAATTTTGATTTCTGTTATTTTATTCTATATTTAAACACCCTTGACATCAATAACAGACGCATTTATCATAGATAGATGAATTTTACAAAATTTACTCTATTAAAAAAAACCAATACTTTATTTCGCATATCGAAGCTATCTACACGGAAATTTATCTATCTCATATTACTTTTCTTAGTTTTAATTACATCCTGCCTGGCCAGCCTGCCTATTGATGATTTCTCATTCATAAGCGCAGCAAAGAAAGGACTTTTTGTACTCTCTGCTTCCGAAAAATCCACACCTCTTTATGCAAGCTCGGATGACTATCCCGGAGTAATCAGGGTATTAAAACTTCTACAGGAGGACATCAACAGAGTAACAAATACTAAACCGGAATTATTTATAGACGAAATTCCGAAATCAAAAGAAATTTTAATAGTGGGAACAATCGGAAAAAGCAAAATAATCAATAAGCTGATAAAAGATAAAAAACTCAATATAGAGGGTATCGCAGGAAAATGGGAAACATTTCTGATTCAGGTCGTAGAAAACCCATTACCCAATATCGATAGAGCCCTTGTCATAACAGGCAGCGATAAGCGCGGAACAATATACGGTATGTTCGAGCTATCATCACAAATAGGCGTTTCACCCTGGTACTGGTGGGCTGATGTGCCTGTAGAAAAAAAGAAAAACCTTTATGTTTCACCGGAACGTCACTCTCTCGGAGAACCAAAAGTTAAATACAGGGGGATATTCATAAACGACGAAGCTCCCGCACTTACGGGATGGGCTTATGAAAAATTTGGCGGCTTTAATTCCAAATTTTACGAAAAAGTATTCGAACTGATACTGCGAATGAAAGGCAATTATCTCTGGCCTGCTATGTGGGGCAGTGCTTTCTATGTGGATGATACACTTAACCCGAAACTTGCAGACGAATACGGAATAGTAATTGGAACATCTCACCATGAGCCGTTGATGAGGGCTCATGACGAATGGAGACGTTTCGGCTCCGGAAGATGGGACTATACGCTAAACGAAGAAAAACTAAAGGAATTCTGGAGAGAAGGCATCAAGAGAATGGACGGGTACGAAAGTATCGTTACTATAGGTATGCGAGGAGACGGTGACGAACCTATGACCACCGAAGGCACTGCAATTGCACTACTTGAAAGAATCGTCCTCGACCAGAGAAAAATCATCGGAGAAATAACTGGAAAACCTGCTTCTGCTACCCCACAGGATTGGGCTCTATATAAAGAAGTCCAGGATTATTACGATGAAGGTATGACAGTCCCCGACGATGTCACACTGCTTTTATGCGACGATAACTGGGGCAATGTAAGAAGACTTCCCAAGCTTGGAGACCCTCCTCGGGTCGGCGGTTACGGAATGTATTACCACTTCGATTTTGTAGGAGGACCGAGAAGCTACAGGTGGATAAATACCAACCCGATCCCGAGAATATGGGAGCAGATGCACCTATCTTACCGTTACGGAGTAAGTCAGATCTGGATCGTAAACGTGGGCGATATAAAACCGATGGAATTCCCGACTCAATTCTTTCTGGATTATGCCTGGAATCCCGATAAATTGCCTGCAGACCGCTTAGGCGAATACACAAAGCTATGGGGAAAACAACAATTCGGAGATAAATACATCGATGAAATAGCCGATATCCTTACAAAATACTTAAAATATAACGGACGCAGAAAACCCGAGTTGCTCGATTCTCTTACTTATAGCCTCATCGACTACAAAGAAGCCGAAACAGTCGTAGCCGACTACAACAAAATAGCATACGAAGCCGAAAAGATTTACAAGAAATTACCTTCGGAATATAAAAACGCTTATTACCAGTTGATACTATTCCCCACAGTTGCATGTGCAAATATTAACGAAATGCATTTCACAGTAGGTAAAAACTATTTGTATGCAAGACAGGGGCGCGCCGCAACAAACATTATGGCGCAGGGAGCAAAAAAACTATTCGCAAAAGATGCCGAGTTAACGGAATATTTCCACACCAAGATGGCGGGCGGCAAATGGAATCATATGATGTCACAATCTCATATCGGTTACACTACCTGGGATAATCCACCGCAAAATATTATGCCTCCGGTTAAAGAGATAACAATACCGAACGTAGCAGAAATGGGAGTAGCAATCGAGGGCTCTTATAATTGGTGGCCAAACGAAAAAGGAGAAACTGTATTACCTGAATTCGATTGCTTTAACCAGCAAAAATATTATATAGAAATATTCAATCGCGGCAGTATTTCTTTCGACTATAAAATAATTTGCAAAAAGCCCTGGTTACTTGTATCGGAAAAACAAGGCAAAATCGAAACCGAAAAACGTATCTGGATTACCGTAGATTGGGAAAAAGTACCAACGGGCAAACATAACGCGTTAATTAGTATAACCGGACAAAAAAACACGAAAGTAACGGTTAAAGCCGTTATCAACAATCCCGAATTTCCAAAGCGTGATGAAGTAAAAGGTTTTGTCGAAAGTAACGGATATGTATCGATGGAAGCCGAACATTACGACAAAGCCGTGATCAAATATGGCATTAGCTGGATTCGTATACCCGGTCTGGGACGTACTCTATCCGGAATGACTCCAATACCGGTAACCGCTCCCAGTGAAAAACCCGAATACCAGAACCCTCGGCTGGAATACAAAATGTATCTCTTTTCCGGCGGTAAGATCAAAGTAAAAACATACTTCTCCCCTACTCAGAATTTCAACAATACCGAAGGGTTGCATTATGGCATTTCTTTCGATGACCAGTCACCACAAATAATCAATGTACACAAAAACGACACAATTCCGGACTGGAAATATCCGCATGAATGGAACCAGGCAGTAACCGATAATATAAAAATCCTGACTTCAGAACACATAATCGAAAATCCGGGTGAACATACCTTAAAATTCTGGATGGTTGAACCGGGACTGGTATTGCAAAAAATAGTAGTGGAAACAAGAGAAATACCACCCTCTTATCTGGGTCCTCCGGAAAGCTTCCATAAATAAAAAACAAATAAAAAAAGCTCTACCAAAACAAGTAGAGCTTTTTTATTTCAAGAAATCTAAAATTTCTTTAACTACATCTATTCAAACAGATAACTGTTAAGAATCGTCTCAAGAAGTTCCTGTCTTCCGGATTTTCTGGTCGGCTCTCCGCTTGACATCGCATGCTTTTCGAGAGACTCAAAATCCGCCTTTCCGTCAACGATCGATTTACCGATATCTTTGGTGTAGCTCGAGTATCTATCTTTCACGAACTTTTCAATCTCGCCGCCCTTAATCAGGCTGTCTGCTACCTTGTAAGCTTTGGCAAAAGAATCCATACCAGAAATGTGAGCATATATGAGGTCTTCTATTTCGAAAGAACCCCTTCTCACTTTGGCATCGAAATTCAATCCGCCTCTTCCGAGGCCTCCGTTTTTAATTACTTCATACATAGCAAGTGTTGTCCAGTATATATTGGAAGGGAATTGGTCCGTATCCCATCCCAGAAGCAGGTCTCCCTCGTTGGCATCGATACTACCCATAACACCGTTAATCCTCGCCACTCTCAAATCGTGATGGAATGTGTGTCTTGCCAGAGTAGCATGATTAGCCTCGACATTCAGTTTGAATTTGTTGAGAAGGTCATAGCCCTTCAAGAATCCATATACGGTTCCGGCATCGAAATCATACTGATGTTTCGTCGGCTCATGCGGCTTGGGTTCAATAAGGAACTGCGCGTCGAATTTGATTTTTTCCGCATAATCGCAAGCCATGTGAAGGAAACGAGCCAGATTGTCCAGTTCAAGTTTCATGTCGGTATTCAGTAAAGTCTCATATCCTTCTCTTCCGCCCCAGAATACATAATTTTCTGCACCAAGTTCTTTTCCTACTTCCAGAGCTTTCTTCACCTGAGCTGCCGCGTAGGCGAAAACATTCGCGTCGGGAGAAGTCGCTGCGCCATGCATAAACCTCGGGTGGGAGAAAAGATTCGCCGTATCCCAGAGCAATTTTGTTTCGCTCGTCTTCATATGTTCTTTTATATGTTCGACTATTATATCAAGATTTTTATTCGTTTCGGCAAGAGTATCTGCTTCCGGAGCGATATCCCTGTCGTGAAAACAAAAATACGGAACTCCGAGAATATCGAACACTTCGAAAGCCGCATCCATTCTTGCCTTAGCTTTATCGATTTCATCCGAAAATTTTTCCCATGGTCTTTCGATCGTTGCACTTCCAAACGGGTCGCCGCCTGTTCCTCTGAACGAGTGCCAGTAGGCAACCGCAAAACGGAGATGTTCTTTCATCGTCTTCCCGTTTATTTTTTCGTCAGGGTTATAGAATTTAAAGGCAAGCGGATTCTTTGATTTCTTGCCTTCGAATTTTATCTTTTCTATGCCGTTCAAGTATTTCTTTTCTTGTGCCATTTTCCCTCTCCTTTAATTTTTTAATACGCTAATTTTCCATAACTGCACAGCCGATTATTTTCTCTTCAGTTGCTTCCTCACGTAAGAATTCGCCTGTTATTTTACCCTCCGCCATTACAAGAATCCGGTCGCTCATTTTCATTATTTCCGGCAACTCGGACGATATAATAATAATACTTATTCCCTGAAAAGCAAGTCTGGAAATCAAAAAATGGATTTCGGCCTTCGCCCCCACATCTATTCCTCTGGTTGGCTCATCTAATATAAGGACTTTCGGATTTGAAGCAAGCCATTTTGCTAACACAACTTTCTGCTGGTTTCCCCCCGAGAGCCCTTTCACGATATAGAGAGGGTCGCCCGGATTGATTTTTAACTTATTTATATAATGATTCACTATTTCGTTTTCTTTTTTTCTCCTGATAAGCCGAAAAATGGAAATATTACTTAAAACCGGAAGCGTAACATTTTCCCTGACATTCATAAGAGGTACAAGACCCTCAAGTTGCCTATCTTCAGGTACAAGTCCGAGTCCTTTATTTATAGCATCGGAAGGAGACCTTATTATCGCTTTCTCGCCGTCTATATGGATTTCTCCGCTGTCCAGCCTGTCTCTACCAAATACGGCTTTCATGGTTTCAGTTCTTCCCGCCCCTACAAGACCGTAAATACCGAGTATTTCTCCTTTCCTGACCTCGAAGCTGATATTATCCACCGACCCTTTCCTGGAGATGTTTACCACTTCAAGTACTTTTTTGCCAATTTTTGTTTTTCTATCGGGGAACATCTGCAAATCACGACCAACCATCATCTTAGTCACTTTATTCTCGGTTGTTTTTTTCGTATTCAGACTACCTATCATTTTCCCGTCCCGCAGAACCACAATACGGTCGGATATTCGAAAAACTTCATTCAGCTTGTGGGTAACGAAAATAAACGTCATTCCTTCTTTTTTAAGTTTATTCACAATCGCAAAAAGTTTGTCTACTTCATTATCCGTGAGGGAAGCTGTAGGTTCGTCCATTATTATAAGTTTGGCATCAATCGACAACGCCTTCGCAATCTCAACCATTTGTTTCTGAGCAGCACCTAATTCACTTATTGGAGTATTGGCGGAGAATTTTACGCCGAGCCGGGTAAGATACTCCGAAACTATTCTTTCCGTTTTTCTTCTGTCGACCACGCCCAAAACACCACCTTTTCTGGGTTCTCTGCCTAAAAGTATATTTTCGGAAACCGACAGATTGGGAGCAAGATTAAAGTGTTGATGTATGAAACTTATGCCTATTTTCTGTGCCTCAAGGGGTGTTCGCAGTTTGATTTCTTTTCCCTCAAAGTATATCTTCCCGCTATCCTGATGGTAAAAACCCGTGGGCGCGGGGTGAGGGTTAAGAATTTCCATAAGGGTAGTTTTACCGGCTCCATTCTCACCCACAAGAGCAAGCACTTCACCTTTATAAACTTCGAGGTCGACCCCGTCCAGAGCTTTAACACCCGGAAAAACTTTTACTATCTTTTCCATTCGGAGAAGTACTTTTTTACTCACGGCTTAAAGGTATGCGCAATCCCCCACTTATCCATCATTTCCACATACTCTTTCAGGTTTTCCTTACTAACGACCTCTACGCCAGTATCGATTATACAATCTCCCTCTTCATTTTTCGGAAGAGAATCAAGGGTTGCCTCTTTTCCTTTTTTGTTGATGCTGTGGAGTATTTTCACTCCTTCGTATCCCATGAGGTATTGTCGCTGAGCAATCGTGGCATCAATTACGCCTTCATCAATCAAATAAAGATGCTCATCCGTTACATCGAACGAAACAATATGAACCTGACCTGACTTTCCCGCAGACTTTACCGCTTTTGCAGCAGAAGGACCGTTGAATGCATAAACACCAAAAAAACCGTTCAGGTCGGGATTGTTGAGCAACGCTGTTTCAGCAAGCTCCACTGCCTTTGAGGTTTCTTCATTATCACATAGAATGGGCTTTATAATTTCTATTTCCGGATACTCTTTAATTGCATCCTCGAATCCTTTCATCCGCTCAAGAGAATTCATGGCAGAAAGAGAACCTGTAGCTATCGCAACTTTTCCCTTACCATCGAGTATCTCCGCCATTTTTTTACCTGCAACCATGCCCGCGGTATAGTTATCGGTACCTATATAGCATATTCTATCCGAATTGGGCGCATCGGTATCTATTGTAATGGCAGGAATACCTTTTTGCATAGCTGAATTTAAGGGTGAAACGAGTGCTTCAGGGTCGGAAGGAGCAACAGCCATTCCTGCAAATCCCATGGAAATCCAGGTCTCGACTGTTTCTATCTGCTGCGGTATATCTTCTTTCTGAGGCATAAAGACCGTAACTTTTACGCCGAGTTCCTTACCCGCATCCTCAGCACCTTTTTTTACGACTTCCCAGTAAGGACCGACACTTTTACCCAACACCCCATATTGAATCTCTTCTTTTCTGCATCCCGAAGAAAAACCAAAGATGACAACAGCTATAATCAATAGCAAAATCTTTAAAATTCTGTACATTTTAACCTCCTTTTCCTTTTGTTTTTTCGCGTAAAACGTCGATAGTAACGGATATCACAATGATAAAACCAAGAATTACCTGATGCCAGTACGAAGATACCTCCAGTAAGACCAGAGAATTCCATACTGCCGTCAAAATTCCTGCACCTATTAAAGCACCGATTATAGTTCCGACTCCGCCGAACAGGCTGGTTCCTCCTATGACCGCGGCTGCGATGGCATACATTTCATAGGTAAGACCTACATTGGGATTACCCTGCTTGAGTCTCGCAGTCAACAATATACCTACGATTCCCGCCATCACTGCGGACAAAACATAAGTAAGAATTCTTGTATTATCGACATTTATGCCCGAAAGACGCGCGGCTTCTATATTTCCCCCTACCGCATAAATGTACCGTCCGTATATAGTTCTGCCGAGCAGAAAAATCGAGAAACCGGAAATAACTACAAGAATCAATACCGGGAATGGAATGAATTTAAATAACATTCCATCCCAGATAAAAGAAAAAGATTCGGGAATGTTTATAACCGGCCATCCTTTTGTTATCACCGTAGCGAGACCCCTTCCAATGGCAAAAGTTCCGAGAGTTATGATAAAAGGAGGAACTTTGAGCTTGGTGATAAATATTCCGTGCCATACACCAATAAATATCGCTATCAAGAGGGTCAAAACGATTGCGCATGATATCCCCAGACCGTGAGAAAGGAAAAAGGCTGCCAGCACTGAAGTCAAAGCAATTACGGAACCGGGAGAAAGGTCTATCCCTCCAGTGAGTATTACGAAGGTTTCTCCTATCGCAATCAGACCAAAAACGGCTATCTGTCTCGAAAGAATCTGAAGATTATATGAGGAAAGAAAACGAGGATTGAGTATTGCTGTAATTACCCATATACCCAAAAGAGCAAAAAATATACCTGTTTCCCGAAACTTAAATATTCTCCTAAAATTCAAGCATGCTTCTCGACTATCTTATTTAACGCTAAGAACCTGTCCTTAAGAGCAGGATACAGTGAACGATAAACAGAATAATATTCATTGTACTTTTTCGCATTATCTTTATTCGGAGCGGTCGAACTTTTTACTTTTATTATTGCATTACACGCATCTTCAAGACTCGAATAAATCCCGGTACCTTCACCTGCCAAAAGAGCAACTCCTAAAGCCCCTCCGTCGGTTACATTTATAGTTGTCATCGGTGAATCGTTTATATCGGCTTGAATTTGTCTCCAGAAAGGTGATTTTGCACCGCCGCCAGACCCACGAATTTCTTTGATGGGAATATCAAGGGCTCTGATTACTTCCAGTGAATCACGAAGACCAAATGCAACTCCTTCCAGAACGGACCGTATAAAATGTGCTTCCGTATGACGGAGACTCAACCCGAAGAATACTCCTTTCGCATTCGGATCCGCGTAAGGCGCTCTTTCTCCGGTCAAATAAGGTAAAAATATAAGGCCTTCGCTCCCTACCGGAATTTTGTCTGCTTTTTCTTCCATTAAAATATAGGGGTCCACACCCTTTTTTGCCGCTTCCGCTTTCAAATCGATAAATAAAGTATCCCGCAGCCAACGAAGCGAACCGCCGGCAGACAACATAACCCCCATCAAATGCCATTTACCTTTAACAGCGTGACAGAACGTATGCAAGGTATTTGCCGGGTCAAGACGATACGCATCGCTTGCGGCAAAAACAACACCGGAAGTACCCACAGTCGAAGATATTACACCTTCTCTTATTATTCCCGTTCCTACTGCCTGGGAAGCCTGGTCTCCGCCACCTCCCACTACGGGAGTTCCTTCCTTCAGTCCGGTTTCTCCGCTTGCCGCGGCATTCACCTTTCCGCTAACTTCATAAGATTCATAGCACTCCGGAAGTATGTCGATATCTATATCAAGTTCGTCCAAAAGCTCCTTTGACCATTTTCTTTCCTTAACATTCAGGAAATTGGTGCCGGAAGCATCGGACACCTCGGTTGCGAATTCGCCCGTAAGACAGAAACGGATATAATCCTTGGGCAATAATATCTTATAAATCTTATCATAAATTTGGGGTTCATTGTCCCTGACCCAGAGCAATTTACCTGCTGTAAAACCCGTAAGAGCCGGATTGGATACAAGCTCGATCAATCTCTCCGCACCTATAGTATCTGTAATATATTGACATTGCTTTTCGGTCCTCTGGTCACACCAGATTATAGCGGGACGGAGTACTTTGTAGTTTTTATCAAGGGTTACAAGACCGTGCATCTGTCCTGAAAGTCCTATCCCTTTTATTTCTTTGGGGTCCACGGCAGATTTCTTAATGACTCGTTTTATGGCTTCGACAGTCCCATTCCACCAATCTAAAGGTTCCTGTTCAGCCCAGTTTACTTTCGGGGTTTGCAGAGGATATTCGACTGTATCGGTAACGATTTTTTTTGCTTCTTCGTCCATAATGAGTGCTTTGATTCCGCTTGTTCCGAGGTCAAGACCCAATAAATAACCCATAACATCTCCTTTTTTTATAAATAAAACAAAACATTTACTATCATAACAATAAAACGAACCAAATTTTAACAGAGTATATATAATAATAAATAAAATTCTTGCAAGAGGCAAAACTAAAATGCAAAAATCAAATATCAAAATGTAAAAATACAAATCAAAATTCAAAAACGAATTTCACCGCAGAGGCACAGAGTATGCAGAGCCCTTCTCCACCCAAATATTAGGACGCAGATAAACACAGATTTAAAAGGATTTTTTATTTTTTGTTGTTTATAGTAGCCATCCCTGTTACTTTTTACTTTTCTAAATCACATACGCCAGTCGAAATCATCCATTGGTTTACTAAAAAACAAGGAAATAGATTCCTTGACTTTAATTTTACTGGAATTATAATGAATTTTATCATCAAGTGCGGAGTCCGTACGGGAAAACAAAGTCAGCAATTGCATCAATGATTCGGTTTCCTCATAACATGGCTATACATCGCTACAGAATAAAAGTAATAAAGAAAACGATGAAGATGAAAGAGATAACTAAAAAGCAAAAGTGGTTGAGGGATAAGGTAGAAGATAGAATTAACAATGAAGGGTTGAAGATATTAAGGACTAAAGTGAGGGGATATTATTGCTATTAAGCATTATGAAAGCCGAATTTAAAATCGTTTATACCCTTTCTTATTCCAACACTGGAACTTTACTGATGTCGGATAAGAACAAATTTATTTGAGTGTCCCTTCCTTTCAGTTGTAAGAAGGGAGCGTCTTCGAAGGAAAGGAAAAAGGAAGGAGGAAAGAAGGGGTAAGAAAAATAGTTTTGTTATTTAGAAACAACAAACAATATAAACAAAAATCTAAGGAGTGAAAAAAATATTATGAATTTTAAACGTTTAATGATAGTTTTAGGAGCTGTAGTTTTAGTAACAGTTATAGCTCTTTCATGGGGATGTCAGAATCAACCCACCGGTCCGGGAGATATAACCAAAATGGAAGCGAGTACTCCTCCGGCATCTAGCAAAACCCGCGCCAGTTTTTTAGGCAATATAATCTCCGGTAGTAGTGCTCCTTCAAGTTTTACCAGATACTGGAATCAGGTCACACCTGAGAATTCCGGTAAATGGGGTTCGTGTGAGGGAAGCCGGGATCAGTATAATTGGTCCCAGTTAGATGCCGCGTACAATTTTGCAAGAAGTAACGGTTATAAGTTTAAGGCACATTGTCTTGTTTGGGGAAGCCAGGAACCCGGCTGGATAAGCGGTCTTTCCCAGAGTGAACAGAGGGCGGAAGTAGAAGAATGGATAAGAGATTTCGGCAATAGATATTCGCCTGATCTGGTAGATGTTGTTAATGAGCCTTTGCATGCTAAACCTTCTTATAGGAATGCGTTGGGAGGCGACGGCTCTTCGGGATGGGATTGGGTTGTTGAGGCTTTTCGTTTGGCCAATCAGTATGTTAGCGGTACAAAGATCTTAAACGAGTATGATATTTTAAACGGGAGTTCCAATCCAAGCCAGCTTATCCGGATTGCCGATGCAATCAAGAATGCCGGCTTAAGTGTAGCTATCGGTTGTCAGGCTCACAGTATCGAGAATGTATCCGCAAATGATTTAAGATCCCGTTTAAATCAAATAAAGAACGCGGGATATTCCGTTTATGTGTCAGAGCTGGAAATACGAGGCAGTGACAGTGAGCAGCTGCGGATATATCAAGATCTGTTTCCTATTATATGGGAGAATAGTGCGGGTGTTACTCTATGGGGATATATACAGGGACAGATGTGGCGCGGCGAAGCCTACTTAGTAAGCTCCAGTGGTTCTCACCGTCCTGCCATGGATTGGTTAATGCAGAATTATGGAAAGGGTGGCGGTGGCTCAACAACCACCACAACCAGCGGCGGATCAACCACAACAACGACTAGCGGTGGATCTACTACGACAACAACCAGTGGTGGCGGCGGATCAAATAGTATAGTTATAAGGGCACGCGGAGTAGCAGGTAGTGAACACATCTACGTAACAGTAGGTGGAAGTCAGATTGGCAGTTGGACATTATCTACAAGCATGAGCAACTATTCTGCTTCTACTAACAATACCGGCGGCATTAACGTGTATTTCGACAATGACGGAACTAACAGAGATGTTCAGATAGATTATATCACTGTTGACGGTTCAACCCGTCAGGCAGAAGACCAGAGCACCAATACGGGTGTCTGGCAGAACAGTCAGTGCGGCGGTTCCAATAGCGAATGGCTGCATTGCAACGGTTATATCGGCTTTGGTGATGTCTCCGGTGGTGGCACCACAATAACCAGCGGCGGTTCAACAACAACCAGCGGCGGTACCACAACCACTACCAGTGGCGGCGGCTCAAATACCATAGTAGTAAGGGCACGCGGGACAAATGGTAGTGAACACATCTACGTAACAGTAGGCGGAAATCAAATTGGCAGTTGGACATTATCTACAAGCATGAGCAACTATTCTGCTTCTACTAACAATACCGGCAGCATTAACGTGTATTTCGACAATGACGGAACTAACAGAGATGTTCAGATAGATTATATCACTGTTAACGGTTCAACTCGTCAGGCAGAAAACCAGAGCACCAATACGGGTGTCTGGCAGAACAGTCAGTGCGGCGGTTCCAATAGCGAATGGCTGCATTGCAACGGTTACATCGGCTTTGGTGATGTCTCCGGTGGTGGCACCACAACAACCAGCGGCGGTACCACAACCACCAGCGGCAGCAGTTGGTGGGGTAGCTGGAGTTGGTGAGTTGGTGGTAAGAATATCTCTTGAATAGATAGATAGGTTCTATTACCTGATTAAGTCTTATCTAATCATAGTTGATATAAATAGGCTGCCCGAATAACAATCGGGCAGCTTCTTTTATTCTGTATAAATCATCTTGCAGATTTACGTCAAGTAAAAAAATGATTAAAAGATAAACAGATATTCGAAAACATTCGTTACGATATTTTTCACTAAAGAATTCAGCTACTTGACTAATATGCAGGTCCCATTATTATACAATCGATTCGGCTATATGAAACATTTCTTAAACTTTACTGCGATTTTATTTTTACTTCTTTTCAATTGGCAGTGTTCACCTAACCGCCCGGCCACTGTGGAATGGGTTCGAAATATCGGAGGAAAGTATAACGATTCAGGCTACGCGGTCCAGCTGACCGCTGACGGCGGTTACATTATAGCAGGTTACACTTTTTCTTACGGTGCGGGCTGGAATGATGTATATATTATAAAGACGGATAGAAAAGGAAATATCCTCTGGACGAAAACCTTCGGTGGCCCTTATTGGGACGTGGGTTATTCGGTCCAGCAAACCACCGATGGAGGATATATTATAACAGGCTTCAAAGGCTCCGGAGGTGTGGAAAACAATAGTAGCGCTGATGTGTATTTAATAAAAACAGATCCTTCGGGCAATGCACAATGGGAAAAGACTCTGGGGGGAGATGATTACGACTGCGGGTACTCTGTGCTTCAGACTGCTGAGGGAGATTATATCATAGCAGGTTATACCGAATCTTTCGGTGCGGGTTCGAAGGATGTATATCTTATAAAGACGAATCCTGACGGAGATACAATCTGGACGAGAACCTTAGGTGGAAATGATTGGGATGAAGCTTATGCGGTTCAGCAGACCTCCGGTGGAGATTATATTGTAGTGGGTTACACTCAATCTTTCGGCGCGGGTTCGAGAGATGTGTATCTTGTAAAGGTTGACTCTGACGGAAATATCCTTTGGACGAAAACATTGGGTGGAGATGATTGGGATGAAGGTAAGTCGATTCAGCAAATAAGAGACAATGGTTATATTATAACTGGTTCCACCGTATCCTACGGTGCAGGTGAATGGGATGTCTATCTCATTAAAACTGACTCTCTCGGGGATACTCTCTGGACGAAAACCTTCGGCGGAAATAAATATGATGCTGGTATGTCGGTCCAACAGACCTCGGATGGAGGTTTTATTATAGCGGGTATTACGCATTCTTACGGTGCCGGTGAGGGGGATATATATATGATAAAGACCGATTCCTTGGGAGATTCCCTCTGGAGTAAAACCCTGGGTGATACTGGTGCAGAGGGAGTCAATTCAATTCAGCAGACGTCAGGTAACGGATATATTATGGCAGGCTTTACCCGTGCTGAGAATGCTATTGAGAGTAACGTTTATCTTATTAAGCTGAAACATTAATATTAGTTCTGTGTTCATCCTCATTTCGACTGTATATTTCTACACCACATACGCCAGTCGAAATCATCCATTGGTTTACTAAAAAACAAGGAAATAGATTCCTTGACTTTAATTTTACTGGAATTATAATGAAATGTTAAATGAAATGTTTAAGTGTGGAGTTCGTAGACAAAGTCAGCAATTACATCAATGAACGGTTCCGCATAACATGGAGGTAAAGTTATACATCGCTACAGAATAAAAGTAATAAAGAAAACGATGAAAATGAAAGAGATAGCTAAACAGCGAAAGCGATTGAGGGACAAGGTAGAAGGCAGAATTAACAATTAACAAGGAACTGTTGAAGGTATTAAGGGCTAAGGCGAGAGGTATTATTGCTATCAAGCATTATGAAAGCCGAATTTAAAATCATTTATTACCTTTCTTATTCAACCCTGGAACTTTCCTGATGTCAGATAAGAACAAATTTATATGAGTGTCCCTTCCTTTCAGTTGTATAGGAGGGAACCCCTTCGAAGGAAGGAGAAAAGAAAGGAGGGAGGGTAAGAAAAATAGTTTTGTTTTTTTCGCAACAAAAACAACGACAACAAACAATATAAAAAATCTAAGGAGTGAAAAAAATATTATGAATTTTAAACGTTTAATGATATTTTTAGGAGCTGTAATTTTAGTGGCAGTTATAGCTCTTTCATGGGGATGTCAGAATCAACCCACAGGCCCGGGAGATATAACCAAAATGGAAGCGAGTACTCCTCCGGCATCTAGCAAAACCCGCGCCAGTATAGTAGTAAGGGCACGCGGGACAAATGGCAGCGAACACATCTACTTAACAGTAGGCGGAAATCAAATTGGCAGTTGGACATTATCTACAAGCATGAGCAACTATTCTGCTTCTACTAACAATACCGGCGGCATTAACGTGTATTTCGACAATGACGGAACCAACAGAGATGTTCAGATAGATTATATCACTGTTGACGGTTCAACCCGTCAGGCAGAAAACCAGAGCACCAATACGGGCGTTTGGCAGAACAGCCAGTGCGGCGGTTCCAACAGCGAATGGCTGCATTGCAATGGTTACATCGGTTTTGGTGATGTCTCCGGTGGCGGCACCACAACAACCAGCGGCGGTAGTTCCTCCACTACGACAACCAGTGGCGGTACCACAACCACTACCAGTGGCGGCGGCTCAAATACCATAGTAGTAAGGGCACGCGGGACAAATGGCAGCGAACACATCTACTTAACAGTAGGCGGAAACCAAATTGGCAGTTGGACATTATCTACAAGCATGAGCAACTATTCTGCTTCTACTAACAATACCGGCAGCATTGAAGTTGCTTTTGACAATGACGGAACCAACAGAGATGTACAGGTAGATTATATCACTGTTAACGGTTCAACTCGTCAGGCAGAAAACCAGAGCACCAATACGGGTGTTTGGCAGAACAGTCAGTGCGGCGGTTCCAATAGCGAATGGCTGCATTGCAACGGTTATATCGGCTTTGGTGATGTCTCCGGTGGTGGCACCACAACAACCAGCGGCGGTTCAACTACAACAACCACGACCGCTGGCAGTACTTCCACTACAACAACCAGCGGCGGTACCACAACCACTACCAGTGGCGGCGGCTCAAATACCATAGTTGTAAGGGCACGCGGGACAAATGGCGATGAACACATCAACTTAACAGTAGGTGGAAGTCAAATTGGCAGTTGGACATTATCTACAAGCATGAGCAACTATTCTGCCTCTACTAACAATACCGGCAGCATTAACGTTGTTTTCGACAATGACGGAACTAACAGAGATGTTCAGGTAGATTATATCACTGTTAACGGTTCAACCCGCCAGGCAGAAAACCAGAGCACCAATACGGGTGTCTGGCAGAACAGCCAGTGCGGCGGTTCCAACAGCGAATGGCTGCATTGCAACGGTTACATCGGCTTTGGTGATGTCTCCGGTGGTGGCACCACTACAACCAGCGGTGGCTCAACAACTACAACAACCAGCGGCGGTACGACCACAACAACCACTAGCGGTGGCGGCACCAAGTATATCACCTCAACTATCAGAGTCAACGGCGGTACATACGACGGAGGCGGCGAAAGAATAATTGCTCAGGGAATGGGCGATGGCAGCCAGGACGAAGACCAGGATCCGATTTTCAGACTTGAAAATGCTACTTTAAGAAATGTCCGCATCGCTGCCCCTGGTTGCGACGGTGTACACTGCTACGGAAACTGCAGGGTTGAGAATGTAACATGGGAAGACGTTGGAGAAGACGCTCTGACGGTAAAGGGCTCAGGTACCGTAACTGTTTCAGGCGGTTCTGCACGCGATGCCACCGACAAAATGTTCCAGCTTAATGCAGCATGTACCTTCACAATAGAGAATTTCTCGGGCACTAATTTTGGCTGTTTCGTACGCCAGAATGGTGGGACATCTTTCCAATGCAATATATACCTCAACAGTGTCACTATAAGCAATGGTGACTATGGTGTCCGAACTGATGCTACTGCAACCCAGATTTACTATCGCAATCTAAATGCTTCCAATGTCAAAACTTTGTGGAAAGTCCCGAACCAGTCCCAGGTTCACACGTACTAGGGTCAAGTCAACCTGATATTGATTTAAATTGACCTGGAGCATAATTGACATAAACAGATAAGTATAAATAGAAACAGTATAAACAGGGTCCGAGCTTGTGTATAAACAGGGTTGGGCCTTGTCATTTCTGACTTCCGTATTCCGTCTTATACAACGAACACTCTCGACCAGGGCCACGTCCAGGATGCGATAAACTACGGTATATCCGGCAACTACGTAGTCGGCGCCGAGGGCGGAATGAAACTCATTGCAGGGCGATGGTTCGGCTAAAATCACCTTCTCGGCTTCCGGCGGCGGAACCAGCGGCGCGATAGCCCAACCACAATAACCACAACCGGCGGTGGATGGTGGTAGTAATATATAGTCCTGGCTTGTGATAAAAGCTAAGTGGTAAAGAAAATAATTACTACGATTTAAAGAGCTGCCCGGAAAATTTTCCGGGCAGCTCTTTACTTTTACAAAATTCTGATTAATATAGAAAAAAAAGGAGTTATTATTATGCGGAAAAGAATCTGGCTTTACACTGTTATAGTTCTAATTGTGGTTATCGTAGGAATTATGTTATACCGAACGAAGGGGTTTGAATTGCGGCCACCGACAGCAAAGCCTGACTTTGTATTAGTCAAAGGCGGGACTTTTAGGAACACAAAGTCCAACTACTACGGAAAAAGCGTAACAATATCGGACTTTTATATCGGCAAATATGAGGTAACTCAAAAAGAGTGGATTGAGGTAATGGAAAGTAATCCCTCAAAATTCAAAGGCGACAATTTGCCGGTAGAAATGGTAAGCTGGTATGACTGTGTTGAGTACTGTAATAAAAAGAGTATAAAAGATAGCTTAAAACCGTATTACAATATAGACAAGGATAAAAAAGACCCGAATAACAATAATGATATTGATACTATAAAATGGACGGTAACGATCAATGCGGGAACTAATGGTTACCGATTGCCGACAGAAGCAGAGTGGGAATATGCTGCAGGTGGAGGTCAGAGGAGCAAGAGTTACACATACAGCGGAAGCAATGATGTGGATAAAGTAGCATGGTATTGGAGAAACTCTGGAGATGAATACTTAACAGGATTTTGGTACTATCCTGTGATAGAAAAAAACAATAATAAAACAAAACCTATCGGTGTCAAGAAACGCAACGAGTTAAGACTTTACGATATGTCAGGTAATGTAAGGGAATGGTGCTGGGAGTGGCACAAGAGTAATGGAACTGACTCCAAAGGACGGGTTTGGAGGGGCGGCGGTTGGCTCGGCGCCGAATACTGCTGCGAGTCGTCTTTCCGGGGCAGCTACGAAGCGAATAGCAAGGGCCCCGATCAGGGTTTTCGTGTGTGTCGCGGCAAGTAAACGGGAACAAGACAGACCAAGCATAATCGAAAGAATCTACTGATAGGAAAGGGGTGGTATCAAAATAATTGTGTAAATGACTTTTAAGCGGGTACCCTATCTCCAAATAGTATTGTAAATTGATTTATAGCACAGAGCTTTTTGAAATTAAAAATCAAATATCAAAATGTAAAAATATGAATCAAAATTCAAAAAAAATAAATAGCCACGGATTTTCGCGGATAGACACGGATAAAAAAATTTATCTTTTTGTTGTTTAAAACCCAACCCACACAGCAATTTATTTACATGTAGATAATGTAGAAATTGTAGATTTTGTTTTTTAAATTCCTATATGAACTACAGGTCCTACATGTGCAATTTTTTTTAACTCGAAACCCTTTGCTTAGTAAAAGAATATATAAAAAGCTATAAAAAGACCTAAAAAAAGGAAAAAGAAGCAGGTTCCCAGTTTGACAAATTTGACTTTATTTCTCCAGAACTTGTTTATAGCCGAGGATCTCATGCCTTTATATGTGGCGACGAAAACAATTACAAGAGGAATGATAAACGCAATATTATAAATGATTAAATTCAATATAGCCCTGACCCGAAGTTCCGGAACACTGCTCACGAAAATCAGGGTGGGCAAATAAATCTGACCGGTACAAATGAATTCACTTACTGAAACGAAAAAGCCGCTTACAACCGCCGCGATAAACAAGTTTTTCTTGCTCATTTTTTCCCTGATTACCGAATGAATTCTTTTCTTAATAAATCTGGGAAGCTGCAGCTTAACTTCACCTACTTCATTTCTTTTTAATTTAATATAATCATAAAAAGAAAGAATTCCAAAAGATATCGAAAGTAATGCCACTGCCCCGAGAATAACCTTGCCTATAATATTAGTGACTCCTAAAATACCAATAAATTTAATAAGACCTAACCCGATTAAAAAATATACAATGAATACAACTGCACTGTAAGCGATACCAATAAGCAGAGTTTCTTCTTCTTTTTTGCCTAATGTAGATAGAAAAGCTATAAGGAAAATTATTGTGGCAAAAGCACAGGGGTTTACACCGTCGACCAAGCCCGCCAATATGATGGTAAAGATACCCATATTCCTGAATCGCTCTTTTATACTTTCTTCGGACTTATCTCTCAGCTCGAATATTTTTGTCCACGGTATTACGGAGCCTTTGTCTTTGTACTTATAAACAAATTCCTTCAAAGGTTTATTCTTCAAATCTTCTCCGGCTATATACTCCTCTCCTATAAAAAGTATGGGAGTGGTTAACCTCTTATTTTCCGGAACATTAAAAACTTCGCAGAACGCTTCATTTAATTTCTTGTTTTCTCTATTTTCTATATTGTATCTTGAAATATCTAAATTCGAGTAAGTTTTCTCAAGGAAAGAAATCTCGTAGCTTATTCTTTCGCAAACTTTGCATTTGCTATCATAGAAGTAGGTGCCTTCTATTCTTTCGGAAGATCCGAGAGGAGAAACGCCATGTTCTCTTAGTTCCGGAAATTCGCATCCCGAATCTTTGTATTCTACTATTCTCGGTTCAAGCAATCTTCTGATCTCATCCGGGCCTCCGAGGATGTATTTACCTATGACTATAATCGGTATGTCATTGTTCCTGTCTTTATACTCTTCTTCTATGGAAACCAGATATTCGTAGCTTTTGGGATCTGATATTTCAAAGGATTTAATTTCTAAATTGTATTTCTTTATAAGAGGAGCTAATATATTCTCTTCTACAAAGTGACACTCTTCGCAATCTTTAGAATAAAAGAAGCAAATTCGGATTGGTGCAGTTGCAGCGGGAGGTTTAACATTTGCTTTTATGTTAAGCTCAACTTTACTGTTTTCCGGATCGTTTGTACTTACTTGGATAGTTTCGCTTATAGCACCTATTTTTTTGTTTTTGGAGTCGAAAGTAAGCTCAATTTTTCCTGTGCCCCTGGGAGGGACAACCCTGTTTGGAATATTTATTTTACCGATAATACAACCGCATGAGGTTTCTCTTATTTTCAAGTCTTCATTGCCAACGTTTTTGAAAATAAAATCCTTGGTTTTGGTTTCACTTTGCTCCATTATCCCGAAATCGAGTACTTTACTCTTAAACTGTATACGTGGCGTGGCATATAAACTCGCCAGCGCAAAATAGAGTATTATTATTTTTTGTTTGACCCCGTTACACATATCGAGAATAATATAATTTTAACCCTTCAAGTCAACCCCCTCTTCAATATTAACCCTATAAGCAAAAAGTGGATATCTAAATACTTCTCTAACCCGCCCTTCCTTGCAAAAACCCTATCTTGGATATACTTTAAACCCACAACCATATAGGTAACATGGCCGCAAAAAGCATCCATTTGCTGATTGCGAAATAAGGAAACAGGCCTATTGACTTTATCGAAAAAATCCGTTACTTATTATCGTTATATATATTCTCTATAAGGAAATTTAGAGTTAGAGTTAAGAGAATGTATTTAATTAACAATGTATTAATTGACTTAGAAGGGTGTTCGGTTTTGGGAATTAGTAATCGCCTTGAGACCGAAACATCAAATAGGGAGGTAAAAAACTATATGGAGTTGTGTGATAAAAAAGTAAGAACGAATGCAATTAGCGCTCAAATCCCTATAGCGGATAAGAACAAATTTGTTTGAACTGCCCTTCCTTTCACGTTGTTAAGTGGGGAACCCCTTCGAAAGGAGGAGAAAAGAAAGGAGGGGGGTAAGAAAAATAGTTTTGTTTTTTTCGTAACAAAAACAACAATAACAATAAAAAATCTAAGGAGTGAAAAAATATTATGAATTTTAAACGTTTAATGATAGTTTTAGGAGCTGTAATTTTAGTGGCAGTTATAGCTCTTTCATGGGGATGCCAAAATCAACCCACAGGACCTATAACCAAAATGGGAGCCAGTACCCCTTCAGCATCTATCAAAACGAGGGACGGGACGGGCAGCTGTACCGCTGGCAGTTTCAAAGTTAGTTTCAACGGGAGTTTTGTTGCAGGTTTAGGCTGGAGTACCGGGTCATCTAGATCAATAAGCTGGTCAGGCAGCTGCAGCAACTGTAGTTGGGGCCCTGGTGTCTATGGCTGGATGACAAACCCACTCATAGAATACTACACCCCGAGAAGTGGCGGTTCTGGCGTAGGCTCATCATATTCCTGTAATGGGCAGTCCTATACCTTACAAACACATCAGCAGGTTAACCAACCTTCTATTCAAGGCACTGCGACCTTTAACCAGTACTTTGGTAGCGGCGGTGGCGGAAGTCCCCAAGATATGGGCTGCCACTTTAATGCGTGGTCAAGCAGAAAGGGCATTGGCAGTAACAACTACCAGGTAGTAGCGGTAGAGAACTGGAGTGGTGGCAGTGGAAGCGCCAGCGTATCAGTCCCCAACAGCAGCTGGTATACACTTTGGACTGGTTCGGGGTCAGCTACCTTTACCTGCGGCGGCGGCGGCGGCGGATCAACATCCACAACTACAACTACAACCAGCGGCGGTAGTTCCACTACAACCAGCGGCGGCGGCGGCGGCGGATCAAACACTATAGTAGTAAGGGCACGCGGTACAAATGGTAGTGAACACATCAACTTAACAGTAGGTGGCAGTACAGTTGGCAGTTGGACATTATCTACAAGCATGAACAAC
>Ga0315551_10000928_pt1 | contig 22804 bp, 19 predicted proteins | sample SalMarSW160290MG_FD_203678 | JGI IMG/M metagenome (GOLD analysis project Ga0315551, IMG submission 203678) | Salt marsh sediment microbial communities from the Plum Island Ecosystem LTER, Massachusetts, United States - Salt Marsh Sediment SW1602-90 ...
TCTGTTATGTCCTTGAATGAATTTCATATAATGAAGATACATAAAAGCAGGCAAAACAGATATAAGGAACGTTGCTAGTTATCAACAAAACAGGTAGGTTTTTAGACAGTCTGACGGCCCGGCAATATGGGGAGGTTGTGTTACCCGACGCCGCACCGGGCAGGGTCCTTGTACCCCGAGTACTCGGGGCCAGAAAGTTGTCACGGTGCAAGGAGGGTATGGCGCACTTTTTGCCGTCCATGTACAAATTTTATTGAGCATTACGAGTGTCGCGATACAAGTTTGACCGGAGCCACGAGTTTATCCCCGGTTACAAATTTGGTGGCAGGCACTGGCGCAGTGTCGCGATACAAATTATCTCGGAGTCAGAATTTTATCACGGTACAGGATTTGAATTGCGGGCAGATGCGTGTGTCCGGGTGCAAGAACCATTACAAATCTGTCTTGGGAGTAGGAGCAAAAGCAAAAAGTGTGACAAACAACTTACCCATATTGTCCGTGTTATATGCAGGCGTTATTTTATTGTCAAGGGTAGTAGTCAAGATTTTTTTCGGCAGGCTCTTTTGCAAGTTTTGATAAGAGTGTCGCCTTGTGTGACTTGCAAAAGTGCCTGCTATTTTAATCATGTCTGGGTTATCTGTATCTGTTTAACGAATCTGTCTAGAGTCAAGATTCGGTTACGGTACTTATTTGGAAAATTTGAAAGGTATAATCTTGGCACAACAAGTTGAACATTGGACTTAATCATCTCTTCTAATTGGTTTGATGAAATTCCCTGTTGTAAAGTAAACAGATGCTTGGTTCTTATTCTGTCAGCTTCATTAAGTATTTGGCGCCATCTGTCTTTGCATGTTGTTTTTGAGGCCAATAGACACAATTTATTCTCATCATACTTGGGATTTAGGTAAGCTTCCCTGCTTGGAAAAAGAAAATCAGGTCGTTTATTACCTTCAGTAAATACCTGAGATTCATAGGATATTTTGAATTGGTTAAATATTTCCGAAAGGTGATGTTCCAGAGATTTTCCTGCTCTGCTTTTTCTCCTGTTCAGTATTGTGTTTGCAGTTTCTACTAATTCTTCAACAGAGATGAATGGTGTTTTAATTCTCTCTGAATATCTGTCATTTTCTATAGTTTTAAATAATTGGAATTCTGCATCAAGCCAATTCAATAATTTTTCGTCAGGATCATCAAGGATTGATCTTAAGGTAATTTCAAATGCACTATTGAAGCATCGTCTGGCATTTCCTGAAAGTTCCAGAGTGGTTGGAAAATCTATATTCAGTGATTTTAGGTATGAAATAAAACACTGATACATTTTGTCTTCCGGTGAGATTTGGAACTGTTTTGGAATGATCTTATTAGTCTCATTAACTGAAAGGTTGAGGGCAGCTAGGAACTCTTCAATATCTTCATCCTTTTCAAGTACAAATGCTTCATAAACGGTTGCAGGTTTTTTACAGATAATGAGTAAATTACCTACGTTGTCGTCAGATAAATATGGAAATCCCTTTCCGAATCTTGTTAATCTGTATTCATTCCTTGTTCCTACTCCATAGTAAATAAAACGGCTGGGTGTTTCGAAATCATTCTGCCATTTTATTATAACCATTTTATCAGAGTTTGTTCCTTTTTCCCCGGGCTTGTCGAAAAATAGTGGCCATGCATTTTTATGAATATGATAGCCTGATTGATGTCCGCCGGTTGATCCGGTATCATTAGCAGTAATAAATTTTGTAAAAGCTATTTCAGCCTTTTGTGCTGATTGTACGGCGTTTTGAAGTATACTGTCCATTATGTCGTTGAAGTTCAGATACTAAATTTCCTGCAACAGCTTTCATCAGTGGGACGACAACTGAATTTCCAAATTGTCTATAAGCTTGATTATCTGAGACCGGAATTATAAACTTATCCGGATACCCTTGTAATCTGGCACATTCCCTGGGTGTAAGCCTTCTCGGATTTTTCCCTTTCTGAGGAATAAGTATTTCAGATCCGTCTTTATAATATCTTGCACTAAGTGTTCTCGAAATACCGTTTGTATCCGTTAATCCAAAGCCGAATCCATTGCCTTTAGCCTTATGTTTTTCAGAATAATATTTAAGATAATCCCATAATTTGTTTGTCAGAGTATATTTCGGATCAGGATTCGGGTCCAAAATGTCAGCTAATTTATGGACAGGTGCAGGCATCTCAGGAAACCTGAATGTCTCCTTATTCTTAAATTCCTTTTCGAGAAATCCGACAATAACAATGCGTTCTCGGTGCTGTGGGACAAAGTATTTTCCATCAAGGACTTGCGGATATATTTTATAACCAAGGTCATAAAGCGTCCTTGAAATTACCTCAAAAGTTTTCCCAGAATCATGCGAAACCAGGTTTTTTACATTTTCGAGTAAAAATGTTTTAGGCTTTTTTTCATTCAGGATTCTGGCTATATCAAAAAATAGAGTTCCCTGTGTTTCATCTTTAAATCCATGGCTTCTGCCTAAAGCATTCTTTTTTGATACTCCTGCTATCGAGAAGGGTTGGCATGGAAAACCAGCAATCAGTATATCGTGGTCCGGGATTTCTTTCTCATTGATTTTTGTTATATCCCCGAATGGTACTTCACCGAAATTTGCCTCATAAGTCTTTTGTGCAAAATAGTTCCATTCGCTAGTAAAAACACATTTACCACCCAGACTTTGAAATGCAAGACGAAATCCTCCTATTCCCGCAAAAAGATCAATAAATGTGAATTTTGGTCTTTCAACTGGGGGAAAAGGAATATCCCAGACTATTGGTAATCTGTCCTGAAAATAGGGATCATCAATTTGATCAGAATCTGATTTAAGTTTATAGACATACTTAATTGCTTGTTTCCTGAAATGATGAGATACCCCATTTTTCTGAGATTGCAGATAATGCGTAAGATAGGCCAACTCCGATAATTCAGGTCCTGTTACATTGATATTAAATTTTTTCCTTATTTCGGAGTATTTAAGCATTCTGTTGTTTGTCTATTATGGTTAAAACTTCATCTATGCAAAGGTTCAAATTTTTATGGACTTCCTGGCTCCAAAACCTTAAAACTTTCCAGTCTTTATCAACAAGGTAGCTGTTAACGATCTTATCCCGTTTTTGATTTTCTTCTATTTTCCTCCACCAGAATTTGCGGTTTGTTTTAATCCTGTATTTTTCAGTTTTCCAGTCCTTCCCATGAAAATACTCACTATCAATAAATATCGCAATTTTGTATTTTTTAATTGTAAGGTCTGGTCTTCCGAATACGGTCTTGTTATTTTTCCGGTATCTAACACCTTTTGACCATAAAGCTTTTGCCAGAAGCACTTCCATTTTTGTGTTTTTGCTTCTGATAGCTTTCATGTTTTTTGTCCGCTGTTCAGGAGTCAATACGTCCATTCGACAAAGTTAATATTAAACTGGTGGGTCAGCAAAACAGGCTCTTTTGGTGGTGGTGGTGGCCCGTGTGTTAGAGCCACCAAATGTGCCTGTGCGTCATGGACTCGCTTGCATATAACGGCCCGGCAATATGGGGAGGTTGTGTTACCTGATGCAGCATCCGGGCAGTGTCCATAAACTTTAGCCAGCTTACTGTCCCGGTGCAAGGAAGGTATGGCACGTGTTTTTGCAGTCCTGGTACAATTATCGGGCTTAGACGAGTGTCGCGATGCAAGCTTACTAAGTGGTTGAAATTGAGTCATGATGCAGAGACTTTAAAAAGTGCACATGAGCAGTGTCGCGTTACACCCTGACATTGAAACCGGTGAATGAGTCATGGTATACAAAGTGTAAAATGATTACTGGCGGGTATCCTGGTTTATGCATTAGTAGTTATTATAAAAAGAGCAGGCCCGGTTTGCAAAAACCGTGACAAACAACTTACCCATATTGTCCGTGTTAGGTGCTGTTCTATTCAGTCAATTTTCATTGGATTGAAAGGCTTATTTTTTTCCCAAGTCCCTGTTCAATTAATTTATAAAGTGTTGAAAGCTGGATATCTGAATGTCCGTTTTCAATTCTGGAGATAAAGCTCTTTCTAGTCCCTGTACGTTCTGCAAGTTCCTCCTGAGTCATATTGGCATGCTTACGCTCGTCTTTTATAATTTCACCAATGGCAAAAGCTTTTGCTTTTATATCAAAGTCGGTCCTTGATTTAGTTCCGATCTTCCCATATCTTTTTTCGAGATGCTCCTCAAAAGTTGTTATATTCTCATTATTTTTCATGGTCTATTTATTTTTTAATCTAAAATATTCTTCTTTTATTTTCAGTGCTTTGTCGATCTCGGACTGTGGAGTTTTTTGGCTCTTTTTCTGAAATCCATTAAAAAGAACGACAAGGTTACCTGAGTCAAAGCAGCAAAATATTCTATAAATGTTACTTTCGAATTCAATTCTTATCGCATATAATCCATCAGTACCGGAAACGTGTTCAAAAAACTTTGAAGGTATCCGATTTGCCACAGTTACAAGGAACAGCACATAATCGATTTTATCTTGAACTTTTGTGGGTAAAGAATTGAAGAAATCCTCAAAATAGTTCTTAAAGAATATAAGTTTTCGTTGTTGATCCATTGCACAAAGTTAACTAATAATGGAACATTTCCAAAATTCTTGGATAATTGAATTTTATCTTTGTTGAAAATTGTCATCAGAAACTCTGTCAAACGTGCAGTGAGCCAACGAATTGCACCTAACTCGTTATATGTCATCTAAAGGTAGACATATTTTACCATATAAAGCATTATTGTTGACTCGAAGTTGATTTATATGTAACTCGAGTTTCTTGCAGCTCTAATGCACTGAAGGATCCCTAATCCTACACTGCTGGCTAATACTCTCTCTCGTATTCACTAAAGATCATCAAAAGGACTCCTGATCTTCCGAATGCTCTGTATTGTCACATGTTTGTAAATCTCCGTCGTTCGACTGCTCTTGTGTCCCAATAACTCCTGAATATACCTAAGATCCGTTCCAGGCTCCAAAAGATGAGTGGCATAACTGTGACGTAACCCATGAAGAGTTATCGACTTTCTTATCCCGGCTGTCTCACATGCCGCCCTGAATACTTTCTCAAGACTGCTGGCACTGTACCTGCTACCCGGAAACTGACCTTCAAAAAGATACTGCGCCGGCCTGTACCTGCCCCTATATGACCTGACCATCTCAATAACCCTTTCAACAATAACATTTTTCATAATATGCAGCGAGCAAAATATTGATAATCAATAATTGAATATTCAAACGTAATCAAAGCACCGCCCCGTCAATCACATTAGGGAATATCAATATTTCATTGAAATATTAACTGATACAATGCCTATGGATCAACTTTTATAATTCATGCTAAATTAAACAATATTTGGGGAACTGGAGCAGCAAATGTCATCATAAATTTCTATATAATCCCCTCATCTGCCATACTATAATACTCTGCCTCTACTACTATCAAATGATCAAGTAGCTATACATCCATCAGCTTTAATGAATCTTTAATCCTTTTTGTCAGGTTTATATCAGTTTCACTTAGCTGCAGATTACTACCAGGGTAATTTTTTCTAAGCATCTTCTAAAATCCCATGCCAAAACTACTCCAGAGTGTGATTTTCATTTCCTCCCATTTCTTCATGGCAGAATATGCAAAGTTATTCGTGTATGTAGTGACATATTGTTTTGCCTCATCATTTTTACCAGCCTTAATAAGTTCCACAACTTTCTTTTCAACAAACGGAACCTCCTCAAATGCCTTATCCTCAAGTTCTTTAACAGCAGGTTCTATCAATGTTCTTCCATTCCCCCAATTGATTGCTGCAAGCCTGTTGGTTTCACGGAATGACCAGATAGCAGCATCAGGTCTGTATTTATACTGTCCACAAATGCTGAAAGATTCCGGTAACTTAAGAACTCCTGAAAAGATTGGAATTCTTGGACTCAGAGCCGGATTGTCAAATGAGAACCAGGCCACAGCACCGACCTCATCAGGCAGCCAGCTCCGGCATTGGATAATGTGTGAATATGAACACCAGTTTTGTGCGATGCAGTATTTGAAATCGACAATTCCTGGTTTAAGCTCATTAAGTAAAATCTGAAGATCCCTGCTCATCCAGCTACTGACAACAGGTGATTTAATCCTCTCCTCAAACTCATTTCCCTTGTCATCTTTCTTTTTAATAGTGATCAACAGGTCTTTAGTCATGTCCCATTCTGTTCCTTCATAAGTCTCCCTGAAATATCTCATCACATCACGGGGTGATAATTTCTTTTCCGGTTTTACCGAAAAAGGGAGCTCAGTAGCATCAGTAGTAAGGTTAAGCGAAGGAGCCAGTGTGCTTAAAATATAAAATTCACGGGTACCGTAAGCTTTACCAAAAGAACTGATTACTTTCCAGAACTTCATTGGTTCCTTGCCATCCCAATAACCCAGATCTTTAGCTACATTTTGTAAGTCAGTGCTGTACATGAAGCGATCAGGATTATCGAAGTCAATAGTGGATATCCTTGGCATATTGGCTGATACACCAACATGATCATCAGGAATCCTGGCTGCACACCATATTGCTGAAGGTTTTCCCCTGCCTGAACCTGATATTTCAAGTTGCCACACCTCTTTTGGATCGGCAATAGTAATGCATTCCGCATAATCACCGTAACCATACTCTTCAGCAAGCCTGCCTATCAGTGCAATCGCCTCCCTTGATGTTGTACATCGTTGCAATGCAATCTTTTCAAGCTCCTCAATGAAAAATATTCCACTTTTATTCCGGAGTTCTTCCCTGCCTCCAATTGTAGTTTCACCAATAGCAAGTTGTTTCTCATTGAGGCATGGATAAGCAGTATTAAGGAAGGAATATGTCTCTTCAACTTCAGGAATCTCTCCCTTCTTTTCAACCTCCCTCATATCCCAGGAGGCTTCCCCAGGGTCAAGCATACCGGAGTAAACCGAATGCATAGTCCCCTTTTCATATTTAGAGTGAGGAAAGACCTCAAGCCATGTCCGATAACTACCATCGCAAGTGTGAGAAGTAATTACCGAACCATCAGTGGTGGCAAGCCTTCCGACCATGATACTGGTGCAGCTACTTCTATAATACTGATTTGCTTCATCAGTATAAAAGTATTGGGCTTGAGTTAAAATCGACAAGTTCAACAGGAAAATCGATATTAACCAACCGATTGTGCCAATATTTTTTCTCATGTGAATAAAAATTATTATAAAAATTAATCTGCTGGTCATACAGTCGTTACAATGCTTCCAGCACCTCCTTACCTAAAGCCATACTTTCGGGCCTTTTAAGATTATCATATTCCTTCATGTTGGGCATCTGCTGCATTTGTTTGCGTACTTCAGGTTCCATAAGGCCAAAGGTGATCCTGCCCAGAAAAACCTTAAGTTATAAGCTTTTTTGGGTAATAAAAATGCCGTGATTCCCAGAAGTCCAGTTTTAATGAAAGTTCTTTTCTTCATGTTAAAGTGATTATTGGTTTATAATACAAATATAATCTATAACTCCGATCTCACTTTGTTCACCGATTCAACCAGCGCCCGGATATCACAGGGAGAAGTATTATAGTTAGTAATACATGCTCTTATGGTACTTATTCCATTGACCGGGTAGAGCGAGACCCATGCTTCACCTGATCTGATCACTCCATCGCATATTTTTCTTATAAATAAGTGATCAGATTTATGTGTCTCATCTGTAAAACAAATCAGAGGAAGAGGTGTGTTATTCATAACCATCCAGTGGTTCTGCTGAAGGATTTTACGGAGCAGGTTGCCCATCTTCACCTGGTGACCTATAACTTCGGAATAACCATCCCATCCGAAAACCATCATCGACAGGTACAGCTTCAACCCAATAAATCTTCTTGACCACTGAATGGAATGTGTATAAGCATCTGTAATCTGAAGATTTTCCGCATCTTTAGGCATATACTCTGTTGTTATCCTGAAAGTCTTCCCCAGTATATCCCTTTGCTGTGTAATGAACATGCTGGCACTCATAGGTACTGATAACCATTTATGCACATCGAAGGTAACTGAGTCGGCCTTCTCTATGCCTTTTACCCAGGGCCTGGTAACCGGATTCAAAACGGCTGCACCTCCCCATGCAGCATCGATGTGATACCATAATGAGTAGCTCTCGGCAATTGATGCAAGTGCCTTGAGGTCGTCTATTGATCCTGCTCCGGTTGTGCCGGCTGTTCCTATGATCATGAAAGGCAGCAATCCTTCAGACAGATCAGAAGCAATGGTCTTTTCAAGAATATCACTTCGGATCTCACCCTTCTCATTTACAGAAACCGGCCTGACAGAGTTCTTGCCCAACCCTGAGGTCCTTGCAGCTCTCACAACAGAATGGTGAGCTTCGGATGAACAGTAAATAACCGGCCTGCCCTTCACGGAAAATAGGCCTTCATTGGCGAAATCAGGAAACGCATTGTTAAGCGCACAGAGCACAGCTGTGATATTAGCCTCAGCTCCACCTGTGGCGAAGACACCATCTGTCTTACCGGCCGGGAATCCAATCTTTTGCCCGAATTCACTTATAAGATAATTTTCGACCTCCGATGCATAAGGTGAATGGCTCCAGGCAGCCAGTTGAGGATTGTAGGTCGCTGTGATCAGGTCGGCAATAACTGACGGGAAATTTGGCCGGGGATTGAACAATCCGAAATAACGGGGATGCGGGGTATGCACAATATACTTTTTCAGGGCTCCTGTGACCACCCTGACAGCCTCTTTAACATCAGTGGGATGGCTGAAGTCGGCTTTTCTTACAAACTCCTGTATCTCTTCGATATCGAGCGGAGGAGTTACCCTGATTTGTGCTGTATTACCATAGTATTTTTCCAGCTCCGGAAGGAGTATGTTGAGGAGTTCGGCACGTTGTTCCCTTGAAAGATCAAAACTTGTCATTTACCGGATATTGGTGATCTGCTAAGATACATTATTAGCCGGCATTCCCCAATTAATCTGAAATGATCTGCCTCAAGTCAGGGCAGGGAGCGGGGGCAGAGAGCAGGGGACAGACTTAAAGATCAATAATCTTTAACATCCCCTATTATCACTGATCCATCATAGCAATCAAGTTTAACCACCTCTGATGCTTCCGCAGATAAATCAGAATACTTCGATATGAAGTTTACATCGCCTGTTATGTTAAAATTGTATTTATCATCATAACTGTCAATATCGATGCTTCCTGAACTCTTAACAGTAACCTTCGAATACTTCGATTTTATTTTTAATATACCCGTATTCGCAGCCTCTCAAATGCCGTAACGAATGATTCCTGCAGGACATCTTCCGCATCCATTTTATTGCTGAGAAACCTGATCGCTATATTATACATGGCCTTAGAATATTGTTTGTAGAGCATGAACTGTGCTTTAATATCACCTTCCAGGCATCTGGCGATGATCTGCCTGCTGATATTTGGATCGTTAACAGTCATCTTTTCGTTATATAGACGATACAATTATAATTTGGTTGGAATCCTTCCACAAAAATAATTCAGATTAAAAAAAATAATCCGTTTAAGTTCTTTTTACCATCTTTGATATCAATAAAAACCATAATAATATGAACGCAGATGTAAAAACAGTGAGTTCTCCCCTTCCGGGCAGGATAACATCAGTAGATTTCTTTCGCGGATTTACCATGTTTATGCTGGCTGGTGAGGCTACAAGGCTTTATTCACAGTTACGCAAATTTGACAGTGGTATAGTCCAATTCTTCGGAACCCAGCTAAGTCATCATGAATGGCACGGATTGCACTTCTGGGATCTGATCCAGCCTTTCTTCATGTTTATCGTGGGAGTTGCCATTCCTTTTGCAGTTGCCAACAGGATCAAAAAGGGGCAATCCAATAAACAAATTACACTTCATGCACTCAAACGCTTCTTACTGCTGCTCTTCTTCGGATGGGCCCTCTATTTTGTTGACGCAGGCAGACTGGTCTTCAGGTTTCAGAATGTCCTTGCGCAACTATCGGTTACCTACCTGGTTGCATTCCTGATAATTAATAAAAGCTTTAAATTTCAGCTGATCTTTACCCTGGTACTTCTCCTCTTTATTGATCTTGCTTACCGGTTTTTCCCGGTTGAGGGTTTTAATCATCCCTGGGTTAATTTTGAAAATCTGGGAGCATGGGTCAATAACAAGATAGAAGGGGTGGATAAAGCCAGCACATGGGCAACACTGAATGTTGTCTCAACAATTGCACATACTGTCTGGGGAGCTCTCTGCGGCAAGTTGCTGATGAGTGACAAATCCGCAACGCAGAAAATCCAGACATTGATAATTGCCGGTATATCAGCATTGATCATAGGATACTCCCTTGATTTACTGAATATTACTCCAATAATCAAGAAGATTGCCACCGTCTCATTTGTTTTTGCCAGCGGAGGATGGACAATACTGGCTCTCTGTTTCTGTTACTGGCTTATTGATATAAAAAAGCTATTCATTAACGGTTCAAGATTCTTTATAATTGTAGGTATGAACTGTATTTTTATTTACCTGTTCTTTGAAGTTGGCGGTGCCAGTCTGCTCAGTAGGATTGTCAATCCGTTCAGTAAGCTTTTCTTTACCTGGGCAGGAGAACTTACTGTTGCAGTAATCACCAGTGTGATCGTGTGGGCAGGATTATGGTATCTGTGCTACTGGCTCTATAAGAACAGGTTATTTATTAAAATATAACCTCCCGAATTACTGAAAGTGACTGTACCTTTTTACTTAACTTTAACGGTACATTAACCATTATCACATGTACCAGAAAGACTATATACTCCGTATGATTGAAATGATAGGGGATTTGATAGCCGGTATTCTCGGTCTGATAAGGAAGGGAGATTTTACTCAGGCCAGTGAGAAACTCGACAGCATCTACTATACCATGCTTAAGGAAGACGCAGCATATTTCAGAGCTATCCCGGAAGATAAAATAACCGGCATCCTGCTGGAAGAACATAATTATACAAATGGCCATCTTGAGATCCTTGCCGAGCTTTTCAATGCGGAAGCCGAGCTTGCATTGGCAAAGGGTAATAAATCAGGCGCTCTTGAATATTCCAGAAAGTCTCTGATACTGTTTGAATTTATTGACAGGGATCAGAAGACATATTCGCTTGAGAGGATTAACAAAATGGACGGGATAAGGGAGAGGATCACCCTGGTTGAAAATGAAATCTGACACGCAAAATGGCCAGGTTGTTTTGAAATTATTCAGGAACGGATAAATATATCTGATATGAAAGTTAAATATGCCTTGTTGACAACAGCATTCCTGTTTGCAATTACGTATGACTGTTTTTCACAGACCCCTGATCCTTCCGGTGCAGCACTGCCATCAAAATTCAATAAATTCAACCGCTCTCCCCTGGGTGAAAATGTTTTTGTTTTCGATCCGGGGATGGAAATGAGAGAGATCCAGGAGTTGATTGATACCATATTTTCCAGGCAGACGGTACGCAGAAGTGAATTCAGCAAAAATCGCTATGCTTTATTGTTTAAACCCGGCAAATATGACCTCGACGTGAAGGTAGACTATTACATGCAGGTGCTCGGGCTTGGAGAATCTCCTGAGGATGTGGTGATTACCGGGGCAGTGAGGTCGAATACCACACATGGCAACAGTGTGCTGACAAATTTCTGGCGTTCGGTGGAGAATTTAACAGTGATACCATCAGTTGATTCCACGATGGTATGGGGTGTTTCGCAGGCTGCTCCTTTACGGAGAGTATATATTAAAGGCAATTTGCAGTTATTCGATAAAGGGTATGCCAGCGGCGGATTCCTGGCTGATTCGAAAATTGAAGGTACAGTAAGCTCCGGCCCTCAACAGCAGTGGTTTACAAGAAATACCATTATGGGAGAGTGGGTTGGAGGAGTCTGGAACATGATGTTTGCAGGAGTATCCGGAGCTCCAGCAGACGAGTGGCCGGACAAACCTTATACGACAATAAATGAGACTCCTCTTATTCGCGAAAAACCATTCCTTGCATATGATGGGAAAGGATTCAAAGTTATAATCCCCGTTATTAAAAAGAACAGTTCAGGGCCCGACTGGATCAATGGAGTTAAAGTAGAAAAGACCCTGTACATGGATGATTTTTACATTGTTAAACCTGGCATCGATGATCAGGAATCAATGAATTCTGCTTTGGAAAAGGGGAAGAACCTGTTAATCACCCCGGGAAGATATTTCCTCGACCAAAGCCTTAAAGTAACCAGACCGGGCACTGTCATTATGGGAACCGGGCTGGCAACACTTATTCCGGAAAATGGTAATACAGCCATCGAGATTTCCGATGTTGACGGAGTGTTAATATGTGGATTGACAATTGATGCAGGAAGTACCTTTTCTGAGAGGCTATTCATTGTTGGTGAGCCGGGCTCAAAGAGTAATCATAAGTCGAATCCAACGTTCCTTTATGATATCTTCTTCAGGGTAGGCGGACCGGCTGAGGGATCAGCAGCATGCTGCATGGAGATAAACAGCAGAGATGTCTGTATAGATCATATCTGGCTCTGGAGGGCCGATCACGGGAATGGAGTAGGATGGGATAAAAACAGGTGCGCAAACGGCTTGATCGTGAATGGTGATAATGTAACTGTATACGGATTATTCAATGAGCATTTTCAGGAATACCAGACCCTCTGGAACGGAAATAACGGCAGAGTCTATTTTTATCAGAGTGAGATGCCCTATGATCCTCCCTCTGTTGAAGCCTGGATGCATGACGGGATATATGGATATGCGTCTTATAAAGTGTCAGACCATGTAAAAAGCCATGAGGCATGGGGATTAGGTATCTACAACGTATTCTATAATGCTCCTGTAATAGTTGATAATGCAATTGAAACGCCAGCAGCTCTGGAAGAGAGTATGCATCACCTGGTTATTTACTGGTTGAACGGTAACAAGGAAAGTGTTGTTAAGAGCATAATAAACGGAAAGGGTGGCACCATCAATGTATCGAACAGGAAGGCTGTTATGAAATAGCAATTGACCCCGGCACCCTTCTGCCAACCTTCCATTCCCGGCTCTGCACAAGGTATACATGAAAATCCATTCAGTTCCTGGCTCCACTAGAACCAGGTGTAAAAGGCGATGCAGTTACATCCACATGCGTGGCTTAAATCAATCAAATGGTATCTGTAGAATGAAAGCTTACTGACCTGACCTGCCCGGCAACCGGGCCATTGATAAGCATTAAAATAACTAATGTAATCTTTGAATCCCCGCGAGCGCATTCCCCGCTGCTTGCGGCGGGGTAAGCGAGCAAAAAAATAGAAAAATCCTTATTGGGGATCGAAGATTCCTCGCAGCAAGCTGCGAGGAATCTTCGATTCATAATCTGTTTCACTGTCCTGAGTTTATCTAAATGTAGTTATATTTTATTTTTTTTGCTGATATGTATTCCTGCATTTCTGATTTTTCTTGAAAAAATACTCTTATTTTTAAAGCTGTAATGTTTCATCTAAAGTCCATATTCAGAATATGAAAAGAACTCTCCTGTTATTTATTGCCCTTGCTTTCCTTAATATAACAAAGGCACAGGATAAAAAGCCACTGACCATCGATGATCTTACCGGATGGAACCGGATAACTGAAAGAGCCGTTTCAGATGATGGCTCTCTCATTGGCTTTGTTATTGAACCATGGGATGGCGACCCTGCTGTCAGGTTATACGACAGCCATGCTGCTGAAAAGGCTTTATTCACGTGCGCAACGGGTGTTACAGTAACAGCCGATTCACGTTTCGTGATCTTTACCATTAAACCATCCAAAGCTGAAGTTACCTCTCTGAAACTGAAAAAGACAAAGAAAGAGGATATGCCTCAAGATATGCTTGGTATCTATGATGTAAGACAAAGTACAACAGATACCATCATGCGGATAAAAACGCATAAAGTGCCATCAAAGTGGGAAGGATGGCTTGCCTGGCAGTGTGAACCGGAGAAAGATACTGCTAATGCTGTCGGAAAGACATCTCCAATTAATGTTAAGGTATCCGGCAGAAAAGAGAATGGCATTAAACCAAAAAGCGAATCAGCAGATAACGGCTTTCATCTTTGCATCAAAAATCTGGTTACCGGTATTACCGATACAATAAAGTATGTCACAGATTATCTCTTCGCGGCAGAATCGCCGGTATTGATCTGTTCCACCACCGGCGACGAAAAAGCACTTGAGCCGGGTGTGATTGTTATAAACCTGCAAAAAAATTACCGCACAACTATTTACCGTGGAAAAGGGAAATACAAACAGCTCACGCTATCAAAGAATGGTGATCGTGCTGTTTTTATTGTTTCCACCGATGAAAAAGACAAAGCCGTAAACACTTACTCTCTTTATTACTGGAAAGGCGCCGGGGATGCGTTCGTTGCAGCTGAACGAAGTACCCCAGGTATTCCTGCAGGATGGATCATCAACGAGAATGCCCGTCTTACATTCGGAGAAAAAAGTCAGAGGCTCTTCTTTGGCACCTCTCCCGAATACAGGATCAAAGACACAACCATTCTCGACGAGGATCGACCGAATGTTGATGTGTGGCACTATGCCGAAGGCAAGCTGCATACAGTACAGGTGATTGATAAACAACGTGACTTAAGGAAGACATATATGGCCGTATACCACAGCCGTACAGGTAAGGTAGTGCAACTTGGCAACAGGGAGATGCCTGATATCCAGCTTATTGATGATGGTGATGCAGACAAGGTACTGGGAATGTCCAACCTGCCTTACGAACTTGAGTCAATGTGGGAGAGTCATCCTCAAAGATATGATATTTGGCTTGTTGATGTTACAACCGGCTCGGCACAAAAGCTGAAGGAGAACTACCGGGCACGATTCCGTGCCTCACCTGCTGGTAAATACCTGTACTGGTATCATAGCATTGACAGCTCATGGTACACCTGCAACATCTCCTCAGGACAGGAGCACAGGCTTACCACTCCTGCTACACTGCCCTGTTACGACGAACTTAATGATGTTCCAAATTTTGCCAACTCATATCCGCCTGCCGGATGGCTGAAGGATGACAAAGCATTCCTTATCTCCGACAGGTATGATATATGGTCACTTGATCCTGATAATAAACACTCTCCGGTTAATATAACAGGTAATGGAAGAGATAAGCAAATAACTTATAGACTCATTGATCTTGATTACGAGAATGATTATATTGATCCTGAAATAAAACAGTATCTTAATGGTTTCAACGAGGTCACAAAGGGAAACGCCTTCTACTCAATTGACCTGAATAAAAAAAATCCTCCCGTGTTTCTCACGGGAGGATACTTCAGGCTTGGAGAGCCGGTTAAAGCCAAAAAGGGGGATAATATCATTTATACGCAAGAGACCTTCAAAATGTTTCCTGATTTCATGATTTCCGATCTCTCCTTCAGAAATTCAAAACGTCTGACCAATGCCAATCCTCAGCAAAAAGATTTCCTTTGGGGTAGCGCTGAACTGGTGAAATGGTTATCTCTCGATGGGAAAGAGATCGAAGGATTGCTCTTTAAACCGGAAGATTTCGATCCAACCAAAAAGTATCCGTTAATAGTCAATTTCTATGAAAAAAGTTCATCAGGGCTCTACAGCCATCGTATTCCTGAAGCACACCGATCAACAATAGACTATCATTATTATACCAGCAATGGTTATCTTGTTTTTAACCCTGATGTCCATTATATGACCGGATACCCCGGGCAAAGCGCTTACAATTGTGTTATGCCGGGTATAATATCGCTTATTCAGAGAGGCTTTGTTGATGAGGAGCACATCGGTGCCCAGGGTCACAGCTGGGGTGGTTACCAGGTTGCATACCTTGCCACACGCACCGGTCTTTTTGCTGCCATTGAGTCCGGGGCGCCGGTGGTTAACATGTACAGCGCCTATGGTGGTATCCGGTGGCAAACCGGACTGAACCGCTCGATGCAGTATGAGCGTCAGCAGAGCCGGATAGGAGCAACCATCTGGGAAGCACCATACCTCTACCGGGAAAACTCACCTCTCTTTGCTACGGATAAGGTTACAACACCCATACTGATAATGGCGAACGACCAGGATGGACATGTACCATGGTGGCAGGGAATAGAGTACTTTATTGCACTGCGGCGGCTGAGGAAACAGGCCTGGTTACTGAACTATAACGGCGAACCTCACTGGCCCCTTAAACTGCCTAACAAAAAGGATTTTCAGATACGCATGTCGCAGTTCTTTGGCCATTTCCTTAAAGGAGAACCTATGCCTCAATGGATGAAGGAGGGAATACCGGCTACTGAAAAAGATTTCACCCTGGGGTATTGAAAAACCCTGTTGAAAAAAATTGTTATTTGAATGTTTATCAGGTAAAAATTTAATATAAAATATATACCAATGGAAGATTTCGAATTTTATAATCCCGTTAAGATCTTCTTCGGAAAAGATCAGTTGTCAAAGATCTCTTCTCAGATCCCGAAAGACCATCGTGTAATGCTTCTTTATGGTGGAGGCAGTATTTTCAGAAATGGTGTCTATAATAAAGTGAAAGAAGCCATTAAGGATTATAATGTAACAGAATTTGGAGGTATTGAGCCCAATCCTTCATATGAAACGGCCATGCAGGCTGTTGAAATTATCAAAAAAGATAAGATTGATTTTCTTCTTGCTGTCGGTGGCGGATCAGTTATTGATGCAACAAAATTTATCGCTGCTGCAACACCGTATACCCGTGGTGATCCCTGGAATATACTGTCGAAACAAATACCGGTTACCGCCTCATTACCTTTCGGTACCGTTCTGACACTTCCTGCTACGGGATCCGAGATGAATAAGAATGCTGTAATCAGTCGTATTTCCACTACCGAAAAGCTTGCTTTCTCATCTCCTTGCTCATTCCCGAGGTTTTCTGTTCTGTTGCCTGAGGCTGCAGCCTCCCTCCCTAAAAAACAGGTTGCAAATGGTATAGTTGATGCATTCGTTCATGTTACTGAACAGTATCTCACATACCCGGTGAATGCTCCTATCCAGGATCGTTTTGCTGAGGCAATCCTGAAAACACTTATTGAAGAAGGGCCTAAAGTCTATGCCGATCCTGCAGATTATGATGCTATGGCAAATCTCATGTGGAGTGCAACAATGGCACTTAACGGACTGATACAGTGTGGAGTGCCCGGCGACTGGTCAGTACATTCAATCGGTCATGAACTTACAGCTTTTCATGGTATTGATCACGCCCAAACTCTGGCAATTGTATTACCGGGATTATGGAAAGCGTTACGCGAAGAGAAGAAAGACAAGTTGCTTCAGTATGGGGCCGGAGTGTGGAATATTACAACCGGAACCGAAGATGAAAGGGTGGATGCCGCAATTGCCGGAACTGTTGAGTTCTTTGAATCTCTTGGTATTAAAACCCGTCTAAGTGATTACAGCGTAGGCAGGGAGACTATCGAAAGGATCGTTAAAAGGTTTGAAGAAAGGAAATGGCTTGAACTGGGCGACAGGGGACTGACTACTCCTTCCGTAACAAAGCAGGCGCTGGAATATCAGCTTTAATAATTGTTATACTTTCTCTTCAACCAGGTCTCCGGCACAGGTACAATACATATATTCATAGACCTGTTATCTTCGGACAGCATTGCTGACTGGATTTCAATTCTTGTACCATCCGGACTGAAAGTGGGATGAGGATGGTCGGCTGCAGTTACTTTATGTCCTGCAGAGAGCAGCATCATCTCATGTGTATGCCGGTCGATCAGGTAGATGCTCCTTGAGAAATCGTCACCGACAGCCCACCGGCCGTCAGCAGAACCATTTACATGCCATAGACCGCTACCGCTGTGGGTCTGGCCCGCTATCATCATTTCCCTGGTTCTGAGGTTCACTATTCCCAGCCCTGTAGGCTTTTCTCTTGTACCGGAGGGCCCCCAGGCAACCTCCTGCCCGGGATTTGCCGGATCAGTCGGTTGCTCTGGTGTGCCGATCTTCCGGTGCCCCATAATAGCTATAGCTACCTCATCCTTTGTTATAATGGCCTCATGAGTTACCCATTCGTATTCCGATTCAGGATAAAGAGGCCTCAAGCCTGTTCCGTCGGCCATAACAGTCCATGTTCGCTGCGGCGCTTTACCTCCTGTCTCCCAGCAGAAAACTATCTCCCCGGGTACCCATGGATTGGTCTGAATATGACCTACCTGGAACGGTACTGCCACAACAAATTTTACTTCACCGGTCTTTATGTTCATACTTCCTATACCTGCCGGTCCTGCTCCCATTCCTCTGGGTCCGAAATTGGACTCAATCTTCGTTCCTTCGGTAAGACGCTTTGCGGCCTCTTCTCTGCCGACACGGAAATATACCACCTCCTCATCCGAATCCAGAGCCATATCACCACCCGCACCCATCTCAGCAGGAGTGGTGCCGCAGATCCTCTGATATTCATCAGCAGATTTTAGTCTTCCTGCTTCGCTGTCGGCAAAAAGCTTTGCCAGATCAACCTCTATCACCTGTACCGGGCCTCCGCGCATCTGGCCGGGCTGGCGCCTTTCTGTCCTCATGAAGTAGAGTTTCATCGACTTGCGCGCTACATTAAGCATGCCTGTATAACCTCCTTCGGAAACCTGTACTATCACTCCTGTTTTCTCATTTACTGCCATAGCTTCACCTCTAACCCTGTTGGAACGGAATATTACCCACTCACCATCAGCAGTCCACTGGTTATGTGTCTGGTAGATCTTTGAATCACCTGCAGGTGTGCTTGTAAGGAATGTCAATTGCACACCTGTCACCGGATCAGTAATAATTTTCTTTTCAGATGGTAATCTTGTGCCTATTTGAGTGAAAGCAGAAGAGGGGATAAAAAATGTGATCCATATCACAATTTTAAACAAAAACAGAATTTTATTATCGTTATTCATCCGATCAGGTTTTTATGACAAATTTGTAGAGCCAGGTCTGAGACCTGACTCTACTACAAATTTACGATGATTTAATAATTACGCGTTATTGTTGTTCCCGTTTAAACAATTTGATTGTTTCATCCTGTAGCAATACCCACAATGAATAAACACCCTTCAGGGTTCCGATAGGTATGTTAAGGCACCCAAGGGCAGCTACCACGATAATGAGGTATCTGGCCCATTGCTGAAAGGAAAGAAGCCCTATTCCTCCAATCAGTCCAAGCGTTGACATGAATCCGATAAGCAACGGAACACTGATTGAAATAAATTGGAGCAACATAACAGGTATATCTTCCTCCTGAGGGATAAATCCTTTCGCAAAATGAAGGGCAAAGAATACAGCCAGTGCCCCTATCAAACCCAGTATCCCGAAGCCTATGTGTATGGCTCCAACTATGGTTACATGCTTTTTCATTTTTAACTCTTCCATGACAGTTTGATTTTATTCCTTTTTAATATTTTCATTCCTGAATTAATGACTATCATTTTTAAAAATTGATGCATTAAGGTATCCATTAATTTACAATATGCAACCTTTTTGGGAAAAACCCTCTCTTACAGAAAAGAGTTTTATCTTTGTCCTGTAATCTAATCAGTATGAAAAGAAAATTTCTCTTTGGAGCAGTATTTATATTTATCGCTTGGGCAGTAACATCATGTGAAGCGATCAGGACATGTAAAATCTGTAAACAGGTAACTTATGAAAACGGAGTGGTGATAAACGAAGGTAATGAAGCTGAATATTGCGATGCGGAACTGATAGCGATCGAAGCAACACCCGATTATGTATCCGGGAATATCAAAACAACCTGGGAGTGCCGCTAATATCTGATGCCTATAAAAGTAACGTCATCAACCTGGGGATTATCTCCTCGCCAGTTTTCAAAAATTTCACTCAATCTTTCACCCTGTTCCAGCATAGGTTTTCCTTGCATTTCCACAAGAGTCGCCTTAAGTTGATTTGACATGAATTTTTTCTGTTTCGGGCCTCCGAACTGATCTGCAAAACCATCAGAGAAGATGTAAAAGGTATCTCCTTTTTTAATATTAATTTTATGGAGTGTATATGGTTGCATCCGGTAATGAATTGCCACAGGCATTTTATCACCTCTGTAATGAGCCAGTTCTCCTTTTCTTACCAGATATAACGGGCAATTGGCTCCTGAAAACCATAGTATGTTCTTATCAAAATCGACAAGACATACAGCTATATCCATACCGTCTTTTACGGTATCCTCCTCAATATCCTGATTTAATGATTTAATGACTCCCTGTCGGAGGTTCTCAATGATCTGGTCAGGCATAAAGATCTGTTTCCCGTTTACAATTTCGTTCAACAAAGTGACCCCGAGCATGCTCATAAAGGCACCCGGTACACCATGGCCGGTACAATCGGCTGAAATGATTACCTGTTGTGAATCTTTGGAACTTACCCAGTAAAAATCGCCACTGACTATTGCAAGAGGTTTGTATAAAATGAAATGCTCAAGTTTGTCGCTGAACAATTCAAGGGAAGGCATCAGTGCTGCCTGGATCCTTTTAGCATACATTATACTATCAGTAATATGCTTTTTCTGATAGGCGATCTGATCTCTCTGGGCAGCGGCAATATCGCGCTGCATTTCAATCTCATCCTTCTGCAACGAAATAGTCCTGTTCTTATCCTCAAGCCTAATATTAGCTTCTTTCTTGATCTTATATCCTCTGTAAATATAGTACCCGAGAAAGCTTACCAGTAAAAGCGCCAGCAGAACAAAATAGAGGAACAGCCTTTGTTTTTCAATAGCCTCCAGCTGCATCTTTATTCTACTCTCCTGTTCTTCTATCTTGCTTAACTGATCATTTATCCTTGCCTGCTGCAGGGTAATATTTTCTCTCTGGATGGCCAGAGTATCTTTCTGAACCTGAACCTCTATTTGCTGATCCAGTATTGTCTGTTTCTGGAGAGATATTTCATGTTGTTGTCTGTTTATCTGGGTAAGCAGGTTATCCAGTACTTTCTGTTTTTCCTCAAGTGTCTTTTCTTTTATTGTTATTCCCTTATCGAGACTGTCAAGAAGGATTTTCTGCCGGAGTATCTCCATTTTCTGCAACTCAATCTGCTCCTGCTGCTGCTTTACCGTTTCCTTCTGAACCTGTAGATCCTCATCAGTGATCCTGAAGAGGTTTTCCCAGTCTTCCTTGGTTTTTATTGCAGTGAAAAGAAAATTCTGATTCACTGACATACCTGATTCATTAATAAGCTCCTCATTGGCTTCAAATCTTGGTTTACCATTAACCACTACAAAATTTATCATCGATTCCCTGAACTCATATCCTTCAGTAATAAGCATTGTCTGATGCCCTTCAATCTTTTCCTTAACTCTGTCAAGATCGAAACCACTGTTCTTATTAACATATAAAATCTGGGTATGAAGAATTTTATCTTCATTTCTGAATGCAATTAGCTGAACCGGTTTATTCTGGATAGTTTTTCTCGTCCGTGAAAGGTTTCCCATCTCCCATAAAAGTTCCGATGTATTGTCAAGCAATCCGATTTTGAAGACTGCCGAATCAGCAAAACCGGGACCGTAATCAATGTATCTGGCCATGTCGAAGATATAAAGAGCTCTTGTGGGATTATCAAATCCATCTTGGCAGAAGGTGTTATTCAGCAATAATATTAATCCCGATAATATGACCGCTATCCTTACCGACGGGATTTGTTTTAACATGATTTAATGCATTTTACTATACGAAATTGCAAAAATTTATCATGTAAAGCAAATATCATGTCTGCATTATTAACTATATTTGTTGAAAAATTGTTAATAACTGAAAGGGTTTAAAAATTTGTCATCTGTATCTTGTCGTAAATTTATACATGCCTAAACAAATCCAGAAATGACATTGAACTTCAGCAACTTAGAGCTTAAAAACAAAAATATTTTAATTGTTGAGGATGATGTGCCATCCATAAGGTATTACGAAACCATTCTTCAAAGTACCGGAGCGAACGTTAGAATATTTCGAACAGGTAAAGAGTTTATTGAGTATTCAGAACAAAAGGACCGTATCATAGATCTTGTTATTATGGATTTTCTTATCCCTTTTGTTAATGGGATTGATTGTATCAAGATGTTCAGGAAAGAATGGAAAAACATCCCTGTTCTTATGATTACCGCCTACTCTTCTGAACAGGCTAAATCAGATGCTTACATTGCCGGATGCAATGAGTATATTCTGAAGCCTGTTTATCCTGAAAAGATTTATGCTCTTCTTGAAAAATACCTGAAACAGGGCGTAACCACATACGCTGATTACCGTTCTGAATAAACCTTACCTGACTGTAGATTGTGTTTTCCCGATATAATCTGCATAATAAGATTCCAGTCTATTGGATATCTCATCAGCAAGTTCGGATTTTCCATTGGCCAGACAGTAATTTGCAACCCGTGAAGGATATTGAATAGCCGTCTGTATTTCATATTGCGCAGAACGGATGTAATATGGATCCTGTTTAAGAAAATAATCAAGGCGCTCATAATAATAATCACAAAGGTTGTTTGTCAGCTCAACAGCCTTCTCCGAATCACCCGCCAGAAAATAGGCTTCAATCAGATCGGGGAAATACGGATCGTATGGAACTTTGTCCAACGGAAAGTGTTCCATACATGTATTAAGAACCTGTAGCCCTTTTTCATTTTCCCCTTCAACCGACAGTGCTTTGGCTAACCTTGCATAAACTAATCTCGACTTAATTACTACAAGGGTACGGATATGGTTATAATCCAGGTTAACATCCTTATCATTAGCCCCTCCCCATACAAATTTATTCATCACATTTTTATGTAAGATATCGGTATCTAT
>Ga0315551_10000930_pt1 | contig 22759 bp, 15 predicted proteins | sample SalMarSW160290MG_FD_203678 | JGI IMG/M metagenome (GOLD analysis project Ga0315551, IMG submission 203678) | Salt marsh sediment microbial communities from the Plum Island Ecosystem LTER, Massachusetts, United States - Salt Marsh Sediment SW1602-90 ...
GAAGGACCTATTGGTAGTAACCGGCAGGGATTCTCTTTTCAATAACGGAATGAACGCACAGCGAAACTTTAACATGAATTATAATATACCCGCGTCTCCTCCTCCTCCTTCCATTTTTGAGGTTACTTCCATGCCCGATATGATAAGGCTGGCATGGAGTTATGAACCTGCTTATGAACCATCTCCTTCGGAGCTTGCAAAGTTTAGAATCTACAGAGCTTTAGGTGGAAATGTATATGTGAAGCAAGGAGCGATAATTACAGGTGAGTGGCAATTGATCGACTCTGTCCTTGGGCTTGTAAGGCTATACGAAGATACGAATGTTACCCCGGGTGTTGATTATTATTACGCCATTACAGCTGTAAGTAATAACGGCATAGAGAGCGGTATTTATCTAACAATGACGAGTTTCCCGGCTTGGACAGGTATCGATGATAAAGAATATGCTTTCGGCGGGATGGAACTATCCTCTCCTGTTTTTTCGAAGTCACTCGCAGTAAAATACACCCTGGGAAAGAACCTTCCCGTTACTCTGTCGATGTACAATTTAGCAGGTCAGTGCGTCGAGACGTTCCTTTCCGGAAAAAACCAGGAAGCAGGAGAATACAATTTAGAGTTAGCCCCAAAATCTTTACCTTCCGGTATATACCTCCTGCAAATCAAGGCAGGTGAACATTCAGATTGCAAGAAGTGCGTATTGCTTGAATAGGGGGAAAAAGCAAATATTTAAGTTTTTTATTTTTTTTAACCAGTATCTGGTATCCGGTACCCCGTATCTATATTTACGGTTTATATAAACGCATACTCCGCAGACCGGACTTCATTACCAATTTCCTTAAACGAGAATTGAATATGAAATGAGACTTCATATTCTTCAAAAAGATATTTGTTCTTAATCGTCTTGTTTTTTTCTTGTAACGTCTTTCAAAATTTTCCAACGAACCATTCAGAACTCCAGCAAGAATCAGTGCGCTTCTGAAAGCATAACTAATGCCCTCGGCAGAACTCGGACTTATCCAGCCTCCGGCTTCGCCAACCAAGGCAATACCCTTTGTACCCGTAGAAAGTTGCCTTAATCTGACAGGTCTCATAATAAGTGAGCCTTCCCTTTTGATAGGCTTACCTAATCGAAATCCATAGTCTTTAAGCTTTTCTTTAAGCAGTGTAAATTTTCCTGATGCTTTATCCTTCGGAAGTAGCGCAGCTCCTATAATCAGGTAATTTCCTTTAGGAATAGTCCAGCAGTAATAGTTGGTAATTTCCGAATCGAATAATGTGGAAAAGTACGGCGACTTACTGTTATCGGCCTCGACCCATTCCTGTATCGCGAAATATGGTTTTGGAGCATGATGTTTTGATATCGACTGTCTTCGTACCAGCGAAGACGCTCCATCCGCTCCAATCAAGATTTTCGTCTTATCAATATAGGTGTTTTTGTTATCGGAAAATTTTATTATGAAATAGTCGTTTTCCGATTCATATGATTCAAACTGGCAGCCAAGTCTTATATCGACACGGGGTGGAACCATCGAGAGCAGCCAGCAGTCAAATTTCTGACGATCCATGTTTATATAATAACGCCGATAATATCTTTCCGTACGTCGCCCGGTATCGATTGCCCTTACAACGAAAAGTTGAGGTTCCGTGAGGATACTCTTAGGCATTCCTAATCCCATTTTCGAAAGCATCACCTGCGCATCGGGAGCCAGTAGTCCGCCACAACACTTTACCAAAGACGGGTTTTCGGATGCAGTCGTCAATCTTCTCTTATCTATCAATAAAACCTTGTACTTATCTCCGATAAGTCTCGCAAGCGTACTCCCTGCAGGTCCAGCACCTATAATAGCCACATCATACATATATTAAATAATTATTTAGCAAATTCAATAAGTCAAGGGGATATTAATGCAAAACCCTTAAGACGTATGGTACAATTCGCAGCACTACGAGCCAAGTTCCTATTCCCTCTGGCAATCAAACATCAAAAAGCAAAATGACAAACAAAAATGCAAAATTAACTCTTTCTTACAACAAAATATTTAACCTAAAAAACGGGTTTTCTATTGCCCACAACACCCCATTTTTTCAACAACAAATAGCACAAATTACACAAATAAATTAAGAATAATATTTTTTATTAATGTAAAAAACAAAGTCTTTTTTTAATATTCGTGTTATTTGTGTGATTCGTTGTTTCTTTTTTTCATTCATTTTTGAACTTTGATTTGTAATTTTAATGGCTTTGCCGTTCTGTTACATATTTGCAAAACGCTTTAACAATTTTGCCAGCTCTATCACCGGTACAATTGTGAAAGCCACCGCAGTAACAATAGTCCAATCGATGAGAGTCAGGGGAAACGTGCCGAAAGGACGATTCAGAAACGGTACATAAACCACCAGTAACAACGACGCCACTCCCCACAAGATTGCCAGGTTCAACCATTTGTTGGCAAACGGATGATTAAATATGGAATAATAGTCCGAACGAAAGTTATAAGCATTGAAAAACTGGATAAGTATTAATGATATGAAAGTCATGGTCATAGCTTCATAAATACTGCGTCCGGAACGCATCGCCCAGATAAAAAGCATCAGATTGATTATGCCAACCCAGATACCTCCTGTCATCATAAGAGTAACAACTGAAGGAGTAAAAATGCCTTTACGGGGGTCGCGCGGAGGTCGACGCATCAAATCGGATTCCGGAGGGTCAACTGCAAGCGCCAGCGCCGGCAAACCGTCGGTAGCGAGATTGACATACAGGATTTGTACCGCAGTCAATGGCAACGGAAGGCCGAATATGGTAGCGGCAGCCATCAGACAAATTTCGCCGATATTACAGGAGAGCAGGTACATCAAATATTTTTTGATGTTGCCGAAAATACCCCGTCCTTCTTCGACTGCAGCAACGATCGAAGCAAAGTTATCGTCGGTAAGCGTCATGGCAGCCGCTTCTTTCGTTACATCGGTACCGGTAATGCCCATGGCAATACCGATGTCGGCTTTCTTAAGAGCGGGTGCATCGTTTACACCGTCGCCGGTCATGGCAGCAATCTGCCCCCTCTTCTGCAGGGCTGTAACCACCCTTAATTTATGTACGGGGGAAACACGTGCATAAACCTCGATACTCTCCACCTCCTGTTCAAGCTCTTCATCGGTCATCTGTTCGAGTTCGGCACCGGTCACGATACGCCCGCTTTTAATCAAACCTATTTCGCCTGCAACAGAAAGTGCGGTAACAGGATGGTCACCGGTAATCATAACAACCTTGATGCCGGCCTCTTTGCATTTCCGAACGGCATCTCTGGCTTCGGGACGCGGTGGGTCAATCATACCTACGAGTCCCAAGAAAACCATATCTTCTTCAGCATTCTCCATGGCTGCGAGAGGCTTATAAGCGACTGCCAGTACTCTAAGAGCTTCGCCCGCCATCTTATGAGCTTCTTTTAGAAGTTTTTCCCTCCTTGCAGTGTCAAGTGTAACGTCTTTGTTTCCTAGTCTTTGCAGCCGGCATGAGTGGAGTATAACCTCCGGTGCGCCTTTGGAATAAGCAATCATACCACTGGCTCCCTTATGAATTGTGGTCATACGTTTGGTTTCGGAAGTAAAAGGAATCTCATGCACTCTCGGTAACCACCCATCAAGCTCCGCCTTACTCAACCCGGCTTTAGCAGCTGCAACTACCAGGGCACCTTCTGTCGGGTCACCCTTCGTATGCCAGCGTCCGTCCGATTCGTTATACACGATATCCGCATCGGAAGCAAGTGTACCTCCAGTGAGCAATATCTTAAGCGTATCGGTTAACTCTACAGGAGAACCATTATGTAAGAATTCCCCGGTCGGCTCATAGCCCGTTCCGGTAACATCATACATTTTTCCGTCAACAAAAATCTTGCGTACTGTCATTTCATCTTTGGTCAGGGTACCGGTCTTGTCCGTGCAAATGACCGAGGTACTGCCGAGCGTTTCAACTGCAGGAAGGCGGCGAATGAGTGCATGACGCTTTACCATGCGCTGCACTCCGATAGCCAGTGAAATCGTAACAACGGCAGGCAGGGCTTCGGGGACAACGGCAACCGCCAGCGCTATTCCGAAGATTAGCATTTCAACAAGAGGCTGACTGCGCAACAAGCCAAGTATGACAATAACCGCCACAATAAAGAAAGTAACCTTTAACAGAACATTTCCAAGACGGTCCAGGTTATCCTGCAGGGGAGTTTTACTCGTTTCGACGGTCTCGAGCATTCGAGCAATTTTACCGAATTCCGTATCCATCCCGGTGGCAACCGCAACACCGCTGCCTCTGCCATATGTGGCTATCGTACCAGCGTAAGTCATGTTTTTGCGGTCACCAAGAATCAGGTCATCTTTATCCAGGGGTGCAACGCTTTTTTCCACGGGAAGAGATTCACCGGTAAGTACCGATTCCTCAATCTGCAAATTGAACGTTTCAACCAGGCGCAGGTCTGCAGGAATTTTATCACCTGCCCGCAGAAATACAATATCACCCGGAACAAGTTCGCGCGCCGGTATTTCAAACTCCTCTTTATCCCGCAGTACCGTAGCGGTGGGGGCAGCCATTTCGCGAAGAGCTTCGATGGCGCGTTCCGCCCGGTATTCCTGAACGAACCCCAACAACACTGCGAATAAAACGATGACGAAAATGGTAACAGATTCGACTCCATGACCGAGGAAAAAAGATATCGCCGTTGCCAAAAGCAGAATAATTATCAAAACATTCTTAAATTGCTCAAGGAACAATTTCCATGGCAAAATACGATGCATAGCCTGCAACTCATTCGGACCAAACTTAACGAGACGTTCAAGAGCTTCGGCCTTGCTCAAACCGGAAAAACCGGATTCGAGCCTGGAAAAAACTTCCGCTACCGGAAGAGTATGCCATGCCGCCTGAGCGACTTTACCATTAAATGATTGCATCATATTATGCCTCTTATGTAAAAAAACTTATTAAACGACACAAATAAGTCAAGGGCAAAGTAGTAGCTAATTTTCTATCGTACTTGACAGATAATAAAAAAGACCGTATATTATAAACATACTAAGTTTTTTATACATAATACCTCCGGGCGGGAGTTTAAAACTCCTACCTTGTTTTTTCCCGAACTCCAAATCCTGATTAAACCGCAAGGTTCATAAAGAAAACAAATATATATGCTTGTTGTACCAGTTTTAGAATCTGACAAACAGAGTCGTCGCGAGTCAATGTTCTCGTTAGGGACTTAGTGTGTGGATCTGACGGAGGGTTTTTTGAACCGACTAGCGCACCAACGGTCCGGCAGACCAACGATTTGTGCCTTTGCGGCTAAAGCCCTTTGACAAAAATATAAAAATCTTTATAATATATAATACAAGGAGAAGATTATGAAAAAATTATTTTTGTTCTTGCTGATATCTTTTATACTGTCAGGGGATGGATACGGATTCGATTATGAAATGGGAGACGATGCGTCTTATTTTCAAAAAGATTCATTACAGGCAATTATACAAGGCAAATGGGGTTATATCGATAAAACCGGCAATACGGTAATCGAAGTACAATTCGATTACGCCGGCCATTTCTCCGAAGGACTGGCAATGATAGGGGAAGACGGCAAATACGGATTCATCGATAAAACAGGTAAGTTCGTAATAGAACCCCGGTTCGATGCCGCCCGTTATTTTTCCGAAGGGCTGGCTGCTGTAGAGATAGACGGCAAATGCGGGTATATCGATACGACGGGGAAAATAGTAATCAAACCAAAATTCGATGTCGCCCGTTCTTTTTCCGAAGGTCTGGCAGCCGTAAGTATAAACTGGCGATACGGATATATAGATAAAAAAGGCGAAATAGTAATCAAACCGAAATTCGATGATGTTGGAGATTTTCATGAAGGATTGGCGTGGGTTAAAAGGACTACGGCTTTCTCAGTAATCCTGAGTAAGACGGTAGACAAACGTGGATATATCGATAAAACGGGTAAATGGGTTATCGAACCGGATTTTGATTGGGCTCGAGATTTTTCCGAGGGAATGGCTGAAGTATGGGAATACCGTAAATGGGGATATATAGATTATACGGGCGAATGGGTCATCAAACCGCAATTCGAGTGGACCCGGTATGACCCCAAGGACATGGCTAAAGCGGATATGAAAAAAAGAGGCTGGCTGCGCAGCAGGTACTACTACATCGATATGAAATCCAAAGGCGGGCTTTTTTCTGACGGATTGGCAAGAGTATTAGAAAACGATGAATTGATTTTTATCGATAAGACCGGTGAGAAAGTATTCGACCAACAATTCGATTTTGCGGGGAATTTTTCCGAAGGCATAGCAGCTGTAAAATTAAACGGTATATGGGGATATATCGACAGAACCGGAAAAATGGTAATAGAACCCCAATTCGATAACGTAGGGGATTTCTCGGAAGGATTGGCTACGGTAAGGGAATATTCCAAACATGGTTTCATCGATAAAACAGGCAAATGGGTTATCGAACCCCGGTTCGATTGGGCATGGGAATTTTCCGAGGGGCTCGCTGCGGTAATGCTCAGAGATTAATTTCGACCTTTTTTACTTACTCCGGATAATATTCCCATATCTGAAATTTTTCACCCACATCATCAAGTACATAAACGTGTCCCGCATCGGAAACCCGCACAGTTCGGCAAACATCCGAATGACCCGAACTATACTTTATCAGGAAATCCGCCAGTCTTCTCCCTTTGGGACTAACTTTTAAGACCCGGTCCTCCAGCGATTCTTTCAATCCTATTTTAAAATATATATTCCGTAAAGAATCTATCCCGATAATTTCCGGCCGCCCATCCTTTATCTTCAGCTTTTTTATCGAAAACGCCGGCTTACCATTTGCGTTGTAAACGCTATTATCCGAACCTATATAATACTCACCCTTTGTTATAATATAACCAATTAGATTATCTTTTTCCTTGATAAAATTACCATTTGTGTCTACTTCAATAATCTTATCTCCACGTCTGACGTCGGGGTCCATCAGTAAAATAGTTTTACGATTGGTTACTTCCATAGGTGTTATAGGATGCCCTTTACCTTTAAGATCAAGCAGGCGTATAAGATTCATGTCTTTATCATAAATTGCTATATCTCCGGACCAGTATTCCACATACATATTATTGTTCTTATCAAAAGCAATATCCATAAGATATACATTTATATCCTGCGGAAAACTTTCGACATATTTGCCCTCACGGTCAAAATTCACGATCCGATTACATAAAAGGTCCAGAACGAACATCTTTCCCTTTCTGTTGACACCAAAACTGATAGGACCGGTAGGCAGTAAATCGATCATCTTCCAGCTCAATTCGCCAGGCCCTGAGCCAATCTTACCTTCAACAAGTAATCTCTCCCGATACTCTTCTCTAAGTAGAAAGCAATTTACAAAGCTAAGTATAATCAATACAAAGGATACTCTCAAACAAATAAGATTCTTTTTACACAATTTTCCCTCCCGATTGGTTTCTTAAATTCTAAAGATTTTTGGTATATAAGTCAAGTGGCTCGGGATGCTTTGCATCGGTGAATTAGTAGAGTTAGTCTTTATGCTATCGGTTCCGAGCAAATCATCTGCCCTTCTCTCGACTTCCCGTTTTTTTGATTTTCTTATCTTCGGTCTGACTCCACCGTTTCTTTTTGTTAATCGACTAATAGACAAAATCCTTCATGCTCTACAACCAAGTCAATCAAAATTATAAGAGAACATCAAAAAAGGCATTTTGCCGAAATTTTTATCCTTATCCTTGAACATAAAACACATCGGGTTTATCGATATGTTGAAATTGGGAACATCTGCTTTGCCGACATCCGTCGATTTTTTGGCAAACGCCTTATAGCATGCAAAAGTCAGCAAAATATCGGTTCCGAGATATATTGCAGGATAAAAATCAAGAAATTTCTCGCTATCGGTAAGAAGTGCAAGACCTCCTGTTGTAGCGTGCGCAAGATACGGAAGAACCCAGACCATCGCGCCGGCAGCACCCGGAAGATCGTAATCTCTGGTGAATTTATACCCCCAGAGATAACCCACGCCATGACCAAGCAGAGAGAGCCCCGCATAAACTCGTTCATCCGACCATTCATTGCGGTTCAGGTCAACAGTTGCAAGAATAAGCGGTAAAGCTTCGGCGCCCAGTGCACTCAGTCGAAGTTCAAAAAGAGCATCACCGAATGTAAGATTTTCCGAGTTTCGCGAAAGGTAAAGTGAAGTATATCCTTCTCCCAGAGAAAGAAGAGAGCCAAGCTGCATGACATCTTCGTTGTTTTCCCAAATATCCTCTCCTACAAACAATGTCTTCACAGTATAATAATGGTAATAACCATACGCACAATGATTGAATTTCCTTTGATACATTGCCGGAGTAAAACCCATGTTCTGTCCAAGAGTAAAATCAAGTATGTTTTCGGCTAAACTAACAGGGAATATTCCCCTTCCGGATTTAAAAAGCAGCCCGCCATGAAACGCACCCTCCATACCGCCCAGGAACGAACCATAAGCAGCACCGCTCGAAATACGGCGGTCTTTGGTCAACAAAAAGCAGGTCGATGTATACAATAATGGTGTTAAAAGAGCTATTGTTGCTGAACCCTCACTAAAATCATCCTCACTAAACATCACAGGCAAGCTCCACGAATAAAGACCCAGACCAAGCAATGTCTGCCCCACCAGATAGGATATCTGAGCACTTTCAAGCGTCACCATCTTTGACGGCTTTCTTACAACCAAATCACGGTACTCGGCAGACGTCATCTTCTTAACCGATTTTTTGTCAGGGAAAAAAGCTTCAATAATATATATGCTATCGGAAGTAACAAATACTTCAATACGCTCAGGTAATGTTTCGAAAAGCGTAGATAAATTACTCTCGACTCTGCGGTCAGTTTTGACCTTTGTGAGATTTTCCTGGGCGAAAACCATCATTGCCACCATCATTAAGAAAAAGTATTTTTTCACCCTTTCCTCCTTTTGAACTGTTAATATTTTAAGGCTAAAGAATTATAATTAATATCCACAGAGTATTAAAAATTTAAAGATTTTTATGCCCGGATTACAATTTTCTACCGCAAACCGGATTGTATTCGTCTCTGAGTTCATATTCTATCATCATTCTTTCTTTCTCCGTCAATTCAGGAGTATAGAGAACGGCATAGGCTAAACTACTCTCACAGTTACGTCTCCAACAGTTAGACCTTTCGTTATCCTCGACTCTCGACTTAACATTTTCCGATTCGCCAACATCGACAACCTCATTTTTCTCATACGTCTTACATAAGACCACGAATACACCCGGCTCTTCTTCGAGATGTGACGGTGAAGAATAAAGCCCTTCAAAAGAATAATCTTTTATCTGGATACTCATAAGAATCTCTTCAAAACCATATAAAAATTATATTCAAGAGAAACTATTTGTCAAGCCGTTTAGAAAAACCATTTATTCCAAACACTGTAAGTCAACTTTTTTGCAAAAAAAAAGCACGCAGATAAACACAGATTTTTAGGATTTAAATTACCCAACCTCACCCCCAGATTAATTGGCCACTGGTGGACACGGATTACCCAACCACCCATCCCAAATTTTATTTTGTTTAAAACAATAAAATACTTTTTTATACCTGCCTGCCCTGTAGAGAGGAACGACAGTACAAGGGTGTACATTCGTGTTCATCCGTGGCTACTTTTAGGGGCTGTGAGAGGGGTTTCTAAAACAACACAATCTTTTTTCCTTTGTGTCTCCGTGTCTTTGTGTGAGAATAAATTTTTGACTTTCGATTTGTAATTTTACATTTTGATATTTGATTTTTACATTAGGTGGAGCTTTTCTGCACCCGGTTCTCTGTGTTTAAACTTGGGAGGAGGCAGGGGTGTATAAAAAATAATCTCTGTGTCCTCTGTGGTAAAAATATGGTGGGGTAGTGGACTCTTGACAGCAATAAATGATTAGCTATATTTCAGAAAATAGCGGAAGTGGCGGAACCGGTAGACGCGCTGGGTTCAGGGTCCAGTGGTGAATAGCCGTGGGGGTTCGAGTCCCCCCTTCCGCAGGTATTCTTTAAAATTAACCACAGAGTACACTGAGAAAAAACAAACTCACAGAGAACATAGAGATTTTTTGTTGTTTAAAACCCAACCCATCCTCTCCTAAAATATTATCTCACACGGAGACACAAAGACCACAGAGAAAAAAGACATTTATGTTTTTCAAAGCTCAACCCACAACACAAATTATTTAGACAGGATTAACAAAGATTTACAGGATTTATTTGTTGTTTTTACTATTCGGCCATTCAACAATTTAACGGTTAATTGCTCTAATAAGAGCTAAAGTTGTGAATCAATCGAAAATCTCGAAAACAAGAAAAAGGATATAAAAAAGAAGTCAGGAGTCAGGAGCCAGAATCCCAACCCCGCCCAAAATACTAAAAAAACAAAAGAGGGGATTAGATTTTCAATTCAAAAAGAAGAAAGAGAAAAGCTTGAAACAAAAATTATTTTAGAAAACTTAAAATATTTCGAACTTTGTTTTAAAAAATAGGAAATACTAACAGAGGTTTCGAGGGCTCTAGGGATCAAGGTTTCAAGGCAACCCCCCTACAACCCATTTTGATTTTATTTCTTCTCAACAATTAGCCACGGATACACACGGATTTTTTTGTTGTTTTTATTGACTGATGACTAGAGACAGATGACTAATGACTATATTTTCTATATTTCTTCTCTTTACAACAATTATTTTAAAAATGATTCTTCTTTTTTTGGTGGGGCGGTCGGGGCTTTCTCCGATATTTTTTCCAATTTTTCGTCAGTTAGTAAAGAATGGCTGTCCGTCGCGAACCACGTTCGTCAGTGGGCGGTGATGTTCAGCCATTCTTTACGATTTTTCACGCCATCAATTACCAACTGCGTTCCACCGACCACTCCCCCCCCATGCTCATCCGCTTCAGCCCGATGGCGGTAGGCTTGATATTTATTCATAAGTATATTATAATATAATAAAGAGGGTTTATAAGATTTATTCGAAAAGAGCGAAAAAGGTTGTTTTGTAACCTTCAATTTCATAATTAAATAATAAGGAATTAGGATTCATGGAAAATAACTCTAGGGTAAAAAATTTAACATTGATTGCTTCTTGTTTTTTAGCTTTTTTGTTTTTTTCTCATAAATTGCTATCACAGGAGGCAAATCCCCTGCCTTTTGCGGCAAACTGGGAGGATGGACATAATAATAGCCTAAAGGGTTTTAATCCAGAGTGGCAGGTGGATATGATCGAAAAAGGACATCATATATTATTGCAATTTACCTATAGCTTTAATTATGCTGATTGGTTTGTTGATGCTTACCTGGATGATTATTTTGAAGAACCGATTAAAAAAGCAGCCAGGTATGGTATCCCAATAGTGATCAAAACCTCTCAACCTGAAGCAATGCTCTATAGTAGTGCAGGTCCGTGGAGAAACCTTCCTGCGGATTCGAACCCCAATTTTGTAGATACTAATGGAGTTGCTCATGGAGTAGTCTCTCCCTGTGGAGCCATTGAACCCTGGGAAACAGTAGGCGAGTGCTGGGTTAATACTACTCTCTTGGCCGGTTTAGGGTTCACCCCTCGAACCTGGTGGAGTAATCCTCTATTGTCTCGTTTTGAAAATTGGTATCCTGATCCTCCTTTTGTAATCTGGCTTTCCAATAACGAAGCAAGCGATATGGACTATCGTGATATGGGTGCAGATATCAGATTTCGAGATGCGTACAGCGGCGATCCGGATTACGACAGCTGGCAATTCAGGAATGAGATAATCGGAGGGAATACAGACCTTACAAATCCGGGAGCCGGCGGATACGAAACCGGCCATGGATACATTCCAAGATATAATGCTATGTTTGATGGAATGAGAGATCAATTAGATGAATGGTCGGATAAAATTAAATTTGTCGGTTATGGGGGTAATCTTGAATGTTTTGCCAGATGGACTGGCTGGGTTGCCTATATACCTGCTCCTATTCCCGGAAGGTTTTCCACGGTGCCTCATATATGGGATGGCGCTTCTCCTTCTTACTACGTTAATAAATGGCAGCGAAATTGGGATTTCACAGGGTACGCACCACAATTGGAAACAATGAATCTCCTCTTCCAAGAAGATTATTACAGGGCAGTCAAACCTGAGTTCTGGTGGGAAATATCTACCTGGTTCGATCCCGAATTTGTAGATAGTTTCAGGAGCGTGGGGCAGGTGGTTAATTCCGAGAGATATGAAGGTTATATAAAGTGGAGTATGTGGTTGACAAGACCTAGGGCTGTGCGGGATTTCAAGTATTCAACTGATACCCTGGAAGAGTCCTGGGAGTGGTATGAACCTGTAGTAGACGCAGTCGATGAAGTGCATTTGAACCCTATTCTGGAACGATTCTGGAGGTACAGCGAACCGGTTCTTTTAACAGATATTCCGCATCCCTGGAGAGATAGGGATGAGTTCTGGCCTGAATTATTCTATAATGGTAACGAGAGAATGAGATGGTACCAGTTGTCCAATGATATAACTTACACACCTATTTCCAGTGATGACTGGAGTTCAATGCATGATAGAATTTATGCGGTCTGGATAATGGCCAACGTTATGGGAATATCTCCCAACAGAGAGTGGTTAATATACGCACACGCAACATTGGATTCAGAAGTAGAAGTTTCGGCCCAATTACCCGGATACGGAAATATTAACCTCACAGTAAAACGCGGGGGAACTTACTACCTGGTGAGAGAATCGGGCTCCAACGAATACATAGAAACAGAACCCGGTGTAAGGGCAGCAGAACTCGATGATATTGTAATACTAAAGGGAGACCCACATAGATTTAACGGCATTTACTCAACTGCTTACAAATGTAATATTACAGATTACTTCTGGGATTTTGATGATGGAACAACCTCAGACAGTATCGCTACCAATCACTCTTTCGCGCAATACGGAACCTATGAAGTAAAATTTACAGTAACCTCCGACAGCGGAACAGTTGATTTAGACACTATTATGGTTACTGTTGGTGGTGGAGGAATAACTCCCGGTACATTTTCTTTTTCTGTTAACTCTCCGGCAAGAGAAAACGCTTTATTTAAAATCTATCTTCCCGAAAAGGCTAAGATTTCTCTGCATATATACGACGTATCAGGTCGTCTTGTATCCAGTCCTCTTAACGGAGAATATTCTGGGGGTGTGTATGAAGAAAAATTTGCTCCTGCCATAAAGGGTGTATATTTTTATAAATTTGAATCCTCTTATGAAAAAGCTAAAGGTAAAATTATTATATTTTGAATATCGAGGACTATGATAGTTAAAGTTAAGTTGGACAGTGTTTGGCTTCAGATAAAACAGATTCTTATTCCATTGGGTAAGCATTGTGACATTATCTCCTCCAAAGCTCCTACTCAAAAATTTTAAAAACAATAAAACCTTTTGACTTTGTTTTAAAAAATAGGGAATTTAACAAAGGGTTCAAGGGGTCTGGGTTCCAAGGGCTCAAAAAAATAAAGCTTCAAGGAATCAAGAATTCAAAGATCATACGGAATGGGCAAATTTCAATAAACCCTATAAAGCAAAAGCCTTTCTGTTCGTTATTTTCCGGTGCTATCCTTTTTTTCTTCGGGTTTAACCTCTTTTTCCTTCAAAGATACTTTTTCCATTACTACATTCGTAATGGGACGGTCGTTTTTGCCCGTTTTGACCTTCGCTATCTTCTCGACCACATCCATTCCTTTTGTCACCTGTCCGATTATAGTGTACTTTCCATCCAGAAAATCCAACGTATCAAGAGAGATATAAAACTGAGAACCGTTCTGGTTGTCAGCGGCTTTTGCCAGTGCTACAGTTCCAGGTAAATGTTTCAGATTTTTAGAAATTTCGTCCTTAACGTAATAACCCGGACCTCCGTAGCCGTCATTTGTGGGGTCGCTATCTTTTGAGTTTGGGTCTCCTCCCTGAATGACAAATTTAGGTACGACTCGGTGAAAGGTCGTACCGTTATAAAAGCCTTTCTTAACTAACTTGATTATATTTTCGACGTTTACGGGAGCCTCATCCTTGAACAATGCAAAATCGATCTCACCGGAATCCGTTACGATAATAACAACATCATCCGACTTTGCAGCTTTTTCCATCTGGTTCTCTGCACAAAGCACGTAGCTGCTCAAAAACAAAAACGCAATAATAAAAAATTTCCACATTATGTCCTCCTTTAAAAGGTTTTTTGTTACCGAATTACATTAATGAGTATATAATATGAAAAAACTTTGTCAACACCTCCAACCCCACCAAAAACTATAATTGGCCACGGATGAACACCGATAAACACAGATTGAAAATTTTGTTTTGTTGTTTTTTATAAAAATATATTATAGTTGAGGGTTGGGGGTATCCGTGATTATCCGTGTAAATCAGTGGCTATTTTTAATCGGTTGGGGGGTAGGGGGTTATTCTGGATGTGCCTGATATCCGGCTTTGGAAAAAGTGCCCGGATAAGCATGGTCGCCCATTTTGAAATCGAAATCAACGTAGCGGATGCCGTTAATTTCGAGAAGCGAAGTCGCCGACTTCACGATATATTCTTCCGCTCCGGCAGATCCCATGGATTGAGTCAAATAAAAGTCGTTTATCACCCGAAGGTACACGGTGTCGGCAGATACTTTTATAAGTTTTAATTTAGGGGGATATAAATATAAAGGCTCACCTTCGGGCGCAGCAAAAGATTCCGGGTTCTTATCCGAACCGTTCAATTCGTGTATTTTAGCGATTACTTTTGTTTCTAAAGTTTCGGGTATTTTTCTCTTACAGGTTGAAGTTAAAATTGCAAGTATTAAAAACGAGTATTTAAATAATCTGTTAAACATCCTTTTGCCCCAACAAAATTTTTAAAATCAACCCCTGCTCAATACTATTGATTACTCTTTATAGGATTCGCTCAAAAATGCGTTGAAATCCTCGTAGAATTTACCTTCGAGTTCTTTCTTAACCGCGTCCAGAGCTCTTCCTCTGGCCGATTCAGAGCTAACAGACCCTTCCCTTCCGCTTGAGGTATATGTTTTCATAGTGTTACCCGTCACTGCGTTCTTTACATCGATGGTGAGTTCCCAGCGAACGAATTCACCTTCGCGTGGAAAATCCAGAGGTTTTAAGCCCAGTTTCCCTTTAATTATAATATCGGGGTTTTCTTCTCCGATGCTGAAACCCGTCTTATATACCACCTCCCGCAGATAAGAAGCAAACTCTTCTGACTCGTCTCCCGACGTCTCTATTTTTGCCACTGTTTCCATCTTCAATCGCTGAAGTTCGACTTCAATGTCTTCTTTTGGTACCGATAATCCGGGGGTATCTCCCATTAAAGAAAGAATTCTATGAATTGACCGGAGAGCTTCGCCGATTTTGATTATCTCTTCACATTTTTTAAGATATATGATTTTCGAAATTTTATTTTCGGCAAGTCCGGCTTCCGCGTAAAAACTAACGAGAGATTTATCCGTCTTTTTTATCTCCTCAAGATAAATCATCTCGGTCTCCGACTTGTTTATGACCGAAAGCACATAAAAAGTGGCGGTTTCCTTGTCGAAATAAGTCTTTGCAGTCCTCACGTTTATTAATTCGTTTTTACTCGTAAGAACACTTCTGTTGATTAGATCCACAGAATGTTCCCAATCAATCATCTCCTTATCTTTCTTTTTTTCGGTATATACTTCGAGTATTTTTCTGTTGAGATTTACGTTTACGGAAAAATTACTGGAAAGAGATGTTATGGACCTCTCCTTTGCTTCTTCAAGCGAGCCTCCGCTCGCAACGGCAGTCAGATAAAGCCTCGCGGGAAATAAAGCATCGGGATTCTCGACCCACTCCGGGAATTTCTCTTCTTTCGGCGGAGCTGAAGCGCATCCGAAAAGCAACAACAAAAGGGAACATAAGGGATAAAATCTTTTAATCATTTATACGATACCCCCTCGATTAAATTCATACCGTTTTTGTTTATTGTAACTATTTTCTTTTCCAAATCTAAGACTTCTCCACGGTTATCTAAATATTCAAAAGTTATCTCGTATTCGCCCGGCAAAAGTTCAATCTTTCCGCCATAAACTCTACCGGGCATCGTTCGCCAGCACCGCAGATCCGCGTTCTCAGTCACATCCGTTACCGCGTCGACGGCGAACTTCAAAAAACCCGCCAGAACTTTATCGTCTTTGTGTTTTTCTTCTATGTCTTTTTTAGCTTTAGCATCTATCATCGCCTTCAGCAGGGTTCTCACTGCGGCACGGAGATAAATAATCGGTTTTCTTACGTTAAATGTTTCTTCTGCAACGTTGGCAAAATCTTCGATTAAGTACATTTCCTCCCGAACGCTGCCGTTAACGAGAGTCCTAATACTACTAATTCCGGATTTTCTTCTCACTATTTTCGGAACCGCAAATTTCAAATGCAACTCATCTTCACCATCATACTCGAATGAAGTAATCTCTATATTATTTCTCGCACCCGGAAGTATGACTCTCGCGATATCCAGATCGGGGTCATAATCGAGCAAGAGAACCGACTGCACTTTTGCCGGACTCTTGCCGGCAAAACATAATGTATAAACAGGAACAGCATCTTCTCCGCGGGGAGCTAAAACTTTATCCGATAAATATCTAAGTCTGCCCGAAGAAGCCTCGATAATATTCCTTCTGTCAATCTCAACGTCATCCCATTTGCCCAAGTGTGCATATCCGAGCATAGATAGATAGCTCCCTATAACAGAGTATCTAAGGTCCGTTTCACCGGGAGTAAAGCTGAACGCCTTTTCGCTTCCTTCGGGTTTCTTACCCTCATTCAGTTTTTTTGCCATCTCACCATACTTATCCCGCAATCTACCCAATTTTAAATTTGTTCTCCTTATCTCAACCATCGCATCGTCGTTTTTGTTTAAGTAAGTATAGTTTAAACTCTTTATCACGTTTACAAAAATATCTTCGTAGTCTTCCCCTGCGTAATCAAGAACATTATCATTGAGCAAAAACGAAATTATAATCTTCGATATGGATTTGGTAAAATTCTCTTCGATCGCAGCTTCCGCTTTATCGAGATAGCTGTTACTCTCATAGTATCTTCCGGCGAGATGTAAAGCCATACCCATATCAAGATAGAACAGTACCTTATCCTTACCCTGATATTTGCCTTCTGCACCGGCTTTTTCTATCTGCTCCGCCGCTTGCCCGTAAAAACGAGTAGAAAAATCCTCCTCGATTATTCTATAATGACCGAGTTGCGTCTGTATAGAAGCACAGGCAATGACGAACAGAACGGAAACAGATAAAGAAAAAACAAGGATTCGCTTACAAAACATTCACTACCATTTATAACCGCTCTGTTCGATAAACTTCTTTATCTTTTTGTTTCCAATCCAGGCTTTCAGATTACTCTCAACGTTAATCAACTCAAGGTCCACCGAATACAGAACAGCCTTCTTACCTTCAAACCAATCCTCAACGGACTTGACCGAACCGATAAGAAAATAATCGGCACCTACCTCCTCGGCAATTCTCTTGGCTGTCTCTAAAGAAGCATACATCTGCTGGTCCATTTTTTCTTCCCTTATTTCTTCTCTTTCCTCCTTTGAAGCCACAAACTGAACCTTGCCGGAGTTGATAAGTTCTCTTTCAATATCTTTTATAAAAACCTCGACATCTATATGTTCGGTACTCAAGTTTCTTATCGACCCGACAATGACCACCGGCGTCTTACCTGTTTCCTGCTCGAAATCAATCAGCCAGGGAAGAGTCAGCATTTCGGAAATCATTGACTCTGCCACGAGCCTCGAGTCGGTATCGTTCCATCTTCCCGAGAGATCAGTAACTTCATCTGTGGATATTCTTTTTACTGTTCTACCTCCTCCGCAGCCAGAAACAATCAAAAGACAAACAATCAATAAAAGAAATTTACGCATCTTTCCTCCTTTTTGATTATTATAACAAATTCGATTTTATATGTCAAGGAATAAAAACTCCCCGTACCCAACTATCTTTTAACCACAAAGAACTTGACCCCAAAAGTTGTACCAGTGGGTAATGTGGGGCTTGAATATCCTCAGGGATAAAGTTTTTTATTGTCTTCCCACCCGACAACCCATTTTTTAACAACAAATTGCACAAATAGCACAAATAAATTTAAGAAATCAATAAATTTTATTAATATAGAAAACATAATATGTTTTTATTTATATTTGTGTTATTAGTGTTATTCTTTGTTCCTAACTGGTGGGGTTGGGATGGGTTTTAAATAAAAAAATATAGTTTTTTTCTTTGTGTTCTCTGTGTCCTCCGTGATTCAATTGGTTTTTGGGGGTTGGGTGGTGGTTGCCTTTTGCTGTGTTTCTGGTATAATTTCCCTGTGGATAACAGAACCATAGAGAAAGTCTTAAAAATACTAAAACGGGAATACGAAAAATGGAACTCCCCTATCGTAACGGAAATAGCAAGAGAAACCAGGGACCCATTCCGAATACTTATTTCGACTGTACTCAGTTCGAGAACAAAAGATGCGGTTACGAGAAAAGCTGCTGAAAAGCTGTTTGAGAGAGCAGCCACTCCCTACGATATCGAAAAGTTATCATCTCGCGAAATAGAGAAATTGATATATCCGGTAGGTTTTTTCCGTACGAAGTCCAGGAGATTACCCAAACTTGCCAAGCTGTTAATAGATAAATACGGCGGAAAAGTTCCCGATTCGATTGATGAATTGCTTAAATTACCGGGCGTAGGAAGAAAGACCGCAAATCTTGTTATAACAATCGGTTTTGGTAAACCCGGTATCTGCGTCGATACTCATGTGCACCGAATATCCAACAGATTCGGATACGTCAAAACCAAAAATCCTACGGAGACGGAATTCGCCTTGAGAGAAAAACTACCGGAAAAATGGTGGATTCTTTATAACGATCTTCTGGTAACTCTCGGACAGAACATCTGTTTTCCGAGAAACCCCAATTGTCCCGCATGTCTTATAAATAAACTTTGCGAACAGAAAAATCTTTAAGAAACGCAAATACTCATACCAAGACGAACCCAAACAAAAAAAACTAATAACAATGCCGCGAATTGCCAACATTTTTTCAACAAGATTTAGAATAAAAATTTTCTAAAATTTACCGGGACTCAATATTTCTAAATTTATTTTTCTATAAATTAAGCTACTCCTAATCCCACTTTTTCAACGTTTAGAAGAAGAGTATTTTCCATAAACAGCAAAAAATATATTTTCGGATTGGGACGGAAGCAGGAAAGATAGATTTTTTATAAGCAACTAAAGATAAACGACTTAGCATAAATTGTTGTGGATAAGTCACATGCTTTAAGGCGTTGATATTCAATGCATTATACGGTATAAAATTATTTGTTAACCGGTTTTCCACACGGTGTTAATTTGACATTTATTTGTTTTTTATATGGATAGTTTTATGTTTTGTTGCCACCTTTTTGTTTCTATCTTTATTTGGCTTTTATGTATTTTCTCCGATTGGCTCATGACGCGTTGTCAACGTTTTTGTTCTCGCGTGGCGTTTAAGCCGGCAGAGTTTTGCCAAACTTATATTTTTTTCAAAAGATTAGCCACTAAGTCACCAAGACACAAAAATTCACCCCAAACCATACCTCAAAAATAATAGCCACCGATTTTCACTGATAGGCACGGATTCCGCCCCACCCACCCCATATTTTATTTTTGTAAAAACAACAAGATTTTTTTAATCTGCGTTTATCTGTGTTCATCCGTGGCTAATTTAAGTGTTGGGGGTTGGAAAAAACAAAAAATAGAATCCTGTCAATCTTTGTTAATCCTGTCTGATTTAGTTGGTGGGTTAATGGACTTGCCTTTTTTATCTACCCTGGTATATTGAAGGGAAAACATAGCGAGGAAGACCCGCCAGCATACTAGTGCGACAATTATTTCGGTCTTCTTCCCGAAAAGATTGACTTAATTAATGGAGAAAAAGTAAAACAACAGCATAAGTAATTAATTCAAAGGATATACGGGAGGTAGGAATGAAGTCGTTTATATCAATATTTTCAGTTGCTTTAACCATGGTTCTATCGATAATTGGATGTACCGCAAAAGAAGAAACTGCTAAATACTACCGTAAGGTTAGTATTGACGGCAGATATGCTATTAAAGGAGAGAACCCGATTACCGGAAATAGGGAACAAAAAGGTGAATCCTATCGCTTTTTATATAATAAAGAGGGAGAACTAATCAAAGTTGAACATCTCCTGGCGGGAAAACCGACAACCGAGTCTTTTTTCGGTGAACTTGTTGCCCGGGTAGAAATCGAACATTTTGAGGTTTATGAGGAAAGAAGATACTTGAACATAAATGGGACTCCCGTCAGGGATAGATATGGGGTTTATTACATACGTTTGCCTTTTGACGAGAACAAAAATCCTGTGTCCAGGTTAAATTACGGTGAATATGGCAATATTGCAGAAGACAATAATGGCGTAGCGAAATACTTATGGACACTTGATGACGCAGGCAGGAGAATAAAAGCAATCTATTATGATATGACCGGCAAAAGAGTAACCAGCAAAAACGACAATTTCGAAACACGTTTCAAATATGACGAAGCCGGAAATATGATAGAGCAAAGTTATTTCGATTCCGAAGGAGCCTTACGAGAAGACAACAATGGCGTTGCGATATTACGTCAGAAATTCGATGAGAAAGGGAATATAATAGAAATGAGTTACTTCGATTCCGAAAACCGGTTAACGGAAAGAGGAAGGAATGTTGCTATTGTCCGTCAAAAATTCGACGAGAATGGCAACATAATCGAAGAGAGATATTTTGACAAATATGGGAATTTAAATGAAAACAATATGGGCGTCGCTATCGTAAAGAATAAATTCGATTATTACGACAATATTGTAGAACGTAGATATTGTGACTCAGACGATAAGCTGACCGAAGGTATTTTTTACGGATTTGCAATAAGGCAATGGAGATACGATAAATATGGGAAAATGGCAGAGACAAGATTTCTGGATGCCAACGAGAATTTAACAAATGCCTTTAATGGAGAAGCCGCTATTTTACGTATGAAATACGATAAAGATGGAAACACCGAACAAGTCCTGTATCTCGATAAAGAAGGTAAGATAGTAGTAGAAGATACGACAAGTGTAAGGTAAACGTAAATCCAACGGCTTACGGCTAAACCCAACACAATCCAAATTTTTTACATGTAGAACATGTAGTACTTGTAGATTTTGTTTTCTGTCTTTACTAAAACCTGAAACCTGGTATCTAACTTTGACTCGAGACTCGAAACACGTAACCCGAAACTATCTTCTAACCACGAATCAAGAACCAGGAACAACGAACTATATTATTCCTGAATACAATATTTTACAATACTTTCGCAGTGTATCGCAGTTGTGTTTAAAAAAGGAATACCGTATTTACTTTCAGTTAAAATTAAAGGCAATTCAGTGCAACCTAAAATTAAGGAATCGATTTTATCGTCGTCCATCATTCTTTTAACAATTTCCAACAGCTCTTCTCTTGTAGAATCTTTGAAAATTCCCAATTCGATTTCCGTAAATAACCTATTCTGTATCAGCTCTCTTTCGGATTCAGAAGGTATAATTACCGTTATACCCTTATCCTGCAGATGTTCTTTGTAAAAATCGGATTCCATTGTTAGTTTAGTCCCCATCAATCCAGCTCTTTTTAATTTCATCTTGGCAGCTGCATTGCATGTTTCCTCGACTATACTCAATAGAGGAATCGGAGAGTTTTTCTTAACTTGCTCAAAAACAATATGGGGCGTATTTGAAGCAATAGCGGCAAATTCGGCACCGGCACGGTAAACAGATGTTACTTTTCCCCCTAACCATTCTGCGAATTCTGACCATTTTTTTGAATTTACGAATTCCAGGAGCTTGTTAATGTTGGCGCTGTATATAATAATTTCCGGATATGCCAGCTCTTTATATTTCGTATTAAATGCCGTGATTATCTCTTTGTAATAATCAACGGTAGATTCCGGACCCAGTCCGCCAATAATCCCTATCTTCTTCATTTTCTCCTCGTTGTTATTTTTTTTAATTAATGACCTTCAAAAATACTTATTTCCTCGATAACCAGACTGCCATTTCGCCCGGACCGCGATGCGACCATGCATAGTAAGGTATGGCAAGTAGTTCTCTTTCCTTGCCTGATTTGTCTAACACTTCGCCTTTAATCACAACTAAACCGTTCAACAAATCCTGCCGGTATTCGGTTTTAAACCCTACATTATCAGGTATCACCAGTTGAAGTACTTTCGTATCATTATCAACCCCTTCGGCACAGTAAACAATAGGACCGCGGACGAGCGCGACTTTGTTTAGGTCGTCTTTAACTTCCTGGTTTGCCAGAACACGGCGAACCACCACGGGTAGAACCAGTTCGATTATATCCCCTTTTGACCACCTGCGGGTTATCGCGGCGAATCCTTTATTCATGATAAAATCCAAAGATTCCCCGTTTACTTTTAGAGTTACCTCCTGCTCATTTTTTCCCAAGTATCGGTATAAACCACCCGGCACCACTTCTTCCAAAGCCCATCCCGGAATACGGATGTTTATGGTAAACATTTTATCCTTTTCCGGATCGATTATAATTTTTATTTTTCCATCCCAGGGGTATTCGGTTTCCTGATAAATCGTAAGCCCAGTACCATCCATAT
>Ga0315551_10000931_pt1 | contig 22759 bp, 21 predicted proteins | sample SalMarSW160290MG_FD_203678 | JGI IMG/M metagenome (GOLD analysis project Ga0315551, IMG submission 203678) | Salt marsh sediment microbial communities from the Plum Island Ecosystem LTER, Massachusetts, United States - Salt Marsh Sediment SW1602-90 ...
AAGAAAAGATGATGTATATAATGCAATCAGGGCTGCGGTCGATATACGGATTGGTATGTTTCGGCTTATTCCAGAGCTCGTGAGCATCGGCGAAGTTCCGCTCGAGATCGGTATCGGCATAGGAACAGGAACGGCATTGTCGGGATTTGTCGGACCTCCTTCGAGGAGAGATTTTACACTGGTCGGTAACTGTATAAACAGGGCTGCGAGGCTGCAGTCGATCGCATCAGACAACCGGATTTTTATAGACGGAAGCACTGCCGCTGAAGTCCGGTCTTACTCATTCATCCTCTCATCAAAAAAAAAGCCGCTTAACTATCTTATGTATATCGAACGCCTTTTTGAGCTCGAGGGACTCTACGAATTCAACAAGGAGTTCGAGACAAGCCGAAGGCATCCACGGGTGATTGTTGCCAAGGTTGCCGGTGTGACAAATCTTAAAACCGGCAGACGGAAACCGGTTTTGGTAAAAAGCATCGGTGAGGGGGGGTTCGGCATTGAAATTCACGACTATAAGGATTTCAGTCTAGATGTCGGGGATGAGGCTGTTCTCGATTCGAAGAATCTAAAGCTTATCGATATGCATGACACAAAGGGTTATATCGTCAGAAAGAAAGAGCTCAAAGGGAAGGGGATATTCCGTGTAAAAACCTGGGATATCGGTATAAAGTTCGTTGACCTGCCTGAAGAAACACGAAACAGGCTGCTCAAGATGGCTGCAGCGAGCCGGATGGTAAGGGATATCGTAAATTTTGCCGATGTAGTTTGATGCCTTTACGGGCTAGATGCGTCCATACGGTCAATCTCCCGCTGCGCTTCCTCCAGAATCGTTGTTGCATCCTCACCGTTTATTAGAATCTTATCAAGCGCGTTTTTGACAACCGTATTCACGGCGAAATAATCGAATTCGGGGTTGAATATGTCACCCCGCTCCATTTCAATGGTGGCCGTTGTGTAGTTTGGGTTGTCTTCGTAGAATACGAGAAGATCAATCGAATCCTTGACACTGGTGCGGATTGCGGGGGTGCCGGTATGGGTATGCCATTTTACGATGCTTTCATAGCTCGTCAAGTACTCGAGAAATCTGAATGCAAAATTCTCCCTTTTTGCATTGCTTTTAAGCAACGCCAGACACGTACCCGATACCGTCGGGCGAGCGTTATCAGCGGAGGGAAGATGCCACAGTGTAAGATCGTACGGGAGATTGGATTTCATATACACAAGTGAATCACTGGCAGCCATCAGGATGCAAAGATTACTGCTGAGGAACATCTGCTCTGCGTCGCTGACGGTCATTTTAGGCGGCATGTATTGATAGGTGAAGACAAGGTTCTGAAGAAAACGTACGGCATTGACGGTTTCAGGGGCATTGAGTACAAGCCGTCCGTCTGTGATGGGGGATTTCCCCGTATAACTTTTAATAAATGAAACAAAATGGAGCGTAGACTCCATAGGAATGAAAATTCCCCATTTTCCGTCGAGATTTTCCTTGATTCTCCGCGTCAGCGGTATAATATCCTTCCATGCTCCCGGTTCCTTTCCATTTCTTGTTCCTGATATTCGAAGCAAATGCTGGTTAACGAAAAGTGTATAGGTTGTAAATGAAAAGGGAATACCATAGATGCTGTCGCCGATTGTTACCGACCCCCAATACTTCGGCGTTATATCATCTTTGAGTTTTTCCGGAATGTACGCGTCGATAGGTATGATCAACCCTTTTTTATTCAGCAGCGGGAGGAGCTGGATAGGTATAAGCGCGACATCTGGAAGATTTTCCTGAGAGAGGAGCTTCAGGTATAGATCCTCTGCGCTTCCCTGGAATATTCCTTTCACGGTTACCTGTTTCTGGTTCTGATTGAATGTATCTATAAGGGAAGAAAGCACTTCCTTGTTGTAACTCCCGATGGAGTGCCAGAACCTTATTTCGGTTTCCCCTTTTTGCCTGTCACCACTCGCCATAACAGTGGTGGTAATAGCAAGGGCGGTTATGCACAAAATATTGAGGAAGAGTATCCGGTGCAATTTGCGATTTTTGTGAAGAGACAATACAATATTCCTCTTTCCTGTTTGCACGTTCAGCCGACTGAATACAATATGCTCAAACTATAATCAGGTGCATTTTGTAATTAATTATGAAAAATGTGCAGTCCGCGTATATAATATAACGAATCATGGGAGAATTAAATAAAAAATTCAAGGATGCTGTTCGGGACCTTGTGTATCTGCTCGAACGAAACTACCCAAAAAAGTCATCCGTAACACTTGTCGGTAACAGGTACAGGCTCGATTCGGACGAGCGGATGATCCTATATAGAGGCGTATTCAAAACAAGTGACGCAGTGATTCGGATAAAGAAGATTTGGGTTCGGCCGTCAGCCGTACCGGGAAAACTGGTAATTGACGGCTATAATGTGCTCATTACGATTGAAAGCTATCTACTTGGTAAAACCGTGTTTCGTTCTCTGGACGGTTTTGTCAGGGATATATCCGGTGTGTACGGGAATTTTAAATATACTGAGACGACCCAGCGCAGCATCGAACTGCTTGCAGATTACACGCAAAATTTGCCAATTAAGGAAAGAGGAAAAAAAGGGGAACTGATGGTCTACCTTGACGCTCCTGTATCGAAGAGTGGTGAGCTCGCAGCACATATAAGACGGTTTTTCAAGGCAAGTGGGATACAATCGAGTGTGGAGGTCCTGGCCAATCCTGATTCACGGTTAATAGAAGAAGGGGAGTCCGGAGCAGTTGCCACATCGGATACGGTGATAGTGGACAGGGTGCCGATCTGTGTTGATATTCCCGGCTATATCATCACTCACGTACTGAAGAAACACATCCTGGATCTGCGGAGTCTTCTCGATAAACCGGAAGAACCTGGACAAGGGCAGGGGTAAAATTCTGGTATAAAATACCAGCCTTCTCCGGCATGGAATGTCGGTATTTAAATGGATAAAACCATAAACAAAAGCGAACGGAGTTTATCTCTGGCAGTGAAACCGCGGGGTATATAAATTTGTAAGATGCAGCAGCAGTGCAGACTCACCGGAACGGCCCTGTTATAATATATAATCTAAAACTCGGTGTGTTCCTGAATGAGAGCAATTGAATCTGCACGGATCCAGCCCTCTCTGCCGTCTGCAATCCTGAACCGGACCCATTCATCACGACTTTCAATAATCTTTACTTTTGTTCCCTCGTGCAGCTCAAATATTTTCTCACTTTCTGAGATAGGTGAGGAATTAACATCAACGGCCTTATCCAGTACGATGCCTGCGGGATGATTTTTTTCATTCGTAATATATACTGACATGCCGGCGATGGAAACGGCGAAAAGGATGCCGCATGCTATAATGAATCTCTTCAGCGAATTCGAGACTGAATGGGAGAGGGAATACAAAATGAAGAGCGCGCAGAATGCGCTGAAAAACAGCAGCTCGATTATCAGGATAACTTTCAGGTTGAAAACCGCAAATACCATTTGAAGCACCCTGTACATGCTTTCGCTGTAGAGAGGAGATATCTTGTCTGTGAGGGACATGCGTACAAACTTCAGATTTGCCCGAATTTCCCTGTCAAGCGGCTTTAGATGAAGCGCCCGTTCATAGTAAAGCACTGCCCGGCCGATCATGCCCGCCTTGAAGTATGTATTGGCAAGGTTATAGTACAGGGCCGGGTTCTCTATTCCTCTGTCCACCAGTTCACCGTACAGTTCGAGTGCCCTGCTGTACTCTTTTTCTGCGTAAAGTTTATTTGCCCTGTTATAGATATTAGCCGCCTCGTTGTCCGCGTAGAGTATTACGGCACCGAAGAAGGTCAAAACAAGTGCGATCAGAAGAGCAATTTTCATACTCTTTTTCATCCCCGTGTAATCCATACAAAATATTTATAGCCGCATTATTTCAGCGGGCATGATAGAATGGATGTAGTGTCCGGATAGTTGAATATAAATGTTACCGCTTTCCGAGAACGCGTTCCATTTCATCAATTACTTGACGTGTTTTATCGCGAAGGTTCTGCACGGCCTGAGGATCGTCTGCCGCTCCCGATGAAAACTTGAATGCAGTGCAGGCCTGCAGCACGGTTTCAATATCCCCTTTAGTCGAGTCACTGAGCTCATTCAGGGTTGACAAAATGGCGCTTAAATTTTTATTCGTGACTTCCTGGACATATAATCCTGTTTTATCTGCAATATAGGTGACAAGCGCCCTGTGAATATCACCGATCGCTGTACTGTAATCGTAATCGGGTCCCTGTTCATCCTGTCCTGTCTTGTTGAGCAGCATAGCCGCATGGGCACGCGCTCTCCGTTTTCTAACAATCCATTCGTTTTTCTCGAGTTTTTCTCTGTTCATCTTTAACAGAATGAGCACTATCACTGCAGCGATTAGTGTAAAGTGATATATGTAGAACAGTAGACTGAGCAGGGGAGCAAAGTGTTTGTTTTTCAGTGTCTTGACATCCTTTTTGATGAAGAGGAGGCTTCCCGTCAAACGCTTTTCACCCCGTTCGCGCAGGGGTTTTTCCCGCACGATGTTTTCTCCCGAGACAGTAATCTGTACTGGCTGGGCTGAGGTGAGGACGTAATTCTTGCTTTCCAGATCGAAATAGAGAAAATCGGGACTGCTGATTATGAGCTTGCCGTTTTCCTCCGGTATGATGGTATATTCGAACTTTTTAATAAAGTATGCCCTGCTTTTTTTCTCCACCATTCTATTCTTGGTATCGGAGAGGTAAACCCTTCCGTTTAAAGATAGCTTAAGCCCGGGATCGGTAACAGCGCTCATATTACCACTGCTCTGGAGGTTGAGATAACAGGTTACCGATTCTCCCGTCTGGACCGATGTCGTGGGAACGATGAGGTCGGCGGAGAGGTCTCCCACAATTCCGTTGAATTTTGCCCGATCACGGGAGGTCGGCAGAGGGAGAATATGTATCTGTATCTCGTCGCTCTCAATGTTGAAAGTATACGGATAACCGAATATATCGAATATATCGTTGTCCTTCAGAATAACGGTTGCTTCGAGAACAAGCGGGTTGGGGGTGTATGTTCCCGGCTGTAACGGAAAGAGTGCTACCTTTTTTATAACCGATGTTGTGAAAATGCGGTTGTTATAGGTTTCTTTCCTATACTCCAGTTTAGTGGCGTTGAACACGTCTTCGATATAAAAACCGGGAAAACTTGGATTTTGTCTGAGTGATACGCTGTCGATATCGACCCGCGAATACAGACTGTAGGTGAGAAATATCTGCTCTCCTTCATACACGTCCGCCTTGTCAGGTTCAATACGAATAAAGATATCTTTTTTCAGAGATTCTTCATCAATTACCCGTTTATTGTTCAACGAGAGCGGGCCTGTACTCTTTTTTACCCTGCCTTTAACAACTGTTACCCTGATCGGGTCGGTTTTATATACTGTGCCGCTGTACTTTATGGTAACCGGTGGTATGGTGAAACTGCCTAACTTTTGGGGTTGCAGGATATAGGTGAATGTCGTTGTTTTTGAGCGGGTTGTCTTGCCATTGATTATTGATATGCTTGTCTGGCTGGTCGAGCTTTCGTTGAGCACACTGAAGTTCCGCATTTCCGGAATTTCGGGCTTGGGCAGACGGGTGACGTTTTCGGTTTCAACGGTGACGGTCAGGGTCAGGGTGTCGCCGGTTCCGATTTCTTCTGCATCGACGGTGGCGGATACATGCACGATTTTTTCACAAAATCCCGCCGACCATGGGAGGACAAACAGAGCAAGAAGGAAAAGAGCAATACTACCAGTCTTTTTCATTCTGAACACTCCCCGCTTTTTTTCTGATAATTTCTGCCATTGTTTTCGACTGATCGGTGTTTGTCGAGTTGACAAGACGCCGGGCCTCTTCAGGTGTAAACTCCTTCTGTTCCTGAGGAGGCTGTTTTTGTTGAGCTGTTTCCGGCTGACCGGCGTTTTTATTTTGATCAGGAGCCTGGTTTTTGCCCTCGTTTCCGGCTTTCTCATTGTCTTTGTTTTTATTGTTTTCCTTGTTAGAGGGTTCTGTTTCGGACATTTTTTTCAATGCGAGCTCAAGATTATACTTCATGTTCAGATCACCGGGATTGTATTCCAGACCCTTCTTGTAGTTTTCGGCCGCTTTTCTGTAGTCTCCCAATTTGAAGTAGTTGTTTCCGAGATTGTAGTGAATATCGGCAAGTCTGGCCGGTTTCTCCGAGCGCTGCAGAGCTTTCGTAAGCTCTTCGATTGACTTGCTGTAATCCTCCACCTTGTAGTAAGCGTCTGCACTGTTGAAGTACGGCTCGAGCGCCTTTTTGTTTTTTTCACTTCCTTTGATGTAATAGTCGAGTGCATCTCTGTACAACCCTCTCTTGAAATACCTGTTACCTCTCTTCATTAGAATTCCATACGGCTCTGCGCTACCGGCCATGGGAATCAAAAGAATGAAAAGAACGATGAGATAATAAGCATACCATTTTTTCATGTTACATTCCTTCGGGCCCTTACCTGTGTGAAAATATACAGAAAAAGAAATAGAATGCCCAGTGCAAGAGGGATCTGAAACCGCTCTTCATATACCGTGTATTTATTTGTCTCGATCTCTCTCTTTTTCATCGTTTCGAGCGCCGATAGAAGCTTGGTGACCTCATTGAACGATTTTCCAGCCCTGAAATAGTAGCCGCCGGTGGTATCCGCAATGCTTTTTAGCACCGTTTCATCGAGTGATGAGATGACGACTTTTTCGTATTTGTCCTTTTTATAGCCAGTTCGCGTCCCTTTTTCGTCGAATATTGGTATGGGTGATCCCTTTTTTGTTCCGATTCCTATACTGAAAACTTTGATTCCCCTTCTCCGTATTTCACGAATCGCTTTATCGAGATCTCCTGCTGTTCCCTCCCCATCAGTCATCAGAACAAGGAGGGAATACGTGTCTTCCCTTGGGTTCAGGGATTTCATCGCAACTTCAAGGGGAGCGGAGAGGTCGGTTCCGCTTGCCACTGCAGTATCTGTGCCTATGGCTTTGATGATACCGGTGAGGGCATCGTAATCGATGGTGAGCGGGCACTGGACGAATGCGTCTCCTGCGAAAAGTATGAGCCCTGCCCGGTCGCCGTCCAGAGAATTAATAATATCGAGTGCGTCGATTCTGGCGCGCTCGAGTCTGCTCGGTGAAACATCCTCAGCCTTCATACTCTGTGAAAGATCAATGGCGATATATACATCCGAGCCCGTAATGGCAACCGACTCAAGACGTGTGCCTGCCTGCGGCTGGGACAGCGCAAGAATAAGAAAAAGAAGGGATAGACAGATAAATAACCCTTCGTTTTTTAGGTTTCCTGCAATATTTCTGCGGGAAAACCGGTTGAGTGTTTGCAGGTTGCCGAGTTTTTCTGCGTGTTTGCCCTTTCGCCGATGAGCGATGAGAAAAAATATATACAGGATCGGGAGAATGATAAGCAGAAAAAGAAGCTCGGGGTGCAAAAATCTCATAGTACGCGTTTCTCCATTGCTATTATAATGCTGCTGGTGTAATCTCCGATTACATATCGCTGAGAGCATGCTATTAGTGCCCTTGGTATTAGTGCCCTTGGTATTAGTGCCCTTGGTACCGCTGACCGCTGGCATCAGGGGACAGTTCTCAGCACTGCCTTTTCAAGAAAAAGGTACAGCATAAAAAGTAAAAGCCCGGTAATGAGAGGGTATCCGAACCATTCTTTGGTTCGCCTGTACTGTTTTATTTCTATCTTGCTTTTTTCGAGGAGATCGATCTCTCTGTAAATTTCCTCCAACTTCACGGTGTTTGTCGCTCTGAAGTATTTACCCCCTGTCGTTGATGCGATTTTTTCAAGAACCTGTTCATCGATTTGTACGGGTACCGATACATACCGCTTGCCGAATACAGTGTCATCGACGGGGAAGGGAGCGCTTCCCATGCTGCCGACGCCGATGGTGTAAATTTTTATGTTCAGAGCGCGCGCTGCAGATGCAGCCGTAAGTGGTTCAACTTCACCACTGTTATTCACGCCGTCGGTAAGCAGTATCATCACTTTACTCTTTTCTCTGCCTGTAATGAGGCGCTTGGACCCTTCTGCAATTGCATTGCCGATTGCAGTGCCGTCCTGAATCATACCTATCTCCACCGCATCGATGAAACTGTACAGGAGACTGTAGTCGATCGTCAGGGGGCTTTGTGTAATTGCCTTCCTGCTGAAAACAACAAGACCGATTTTATCCGTTTTTCGCCCTTTAATAAACTCTTTTGCAACGGCTTTTGCCGCACCGAGGCGGTTGGGCTTGAAATCCTCAGCCTTCATACTCGATGATATGTCTATTGCAAGGACTATGTCGATTCCTTCAGTATTCAGCTTCTCCTCGATATAACCTTTCTGCGGCCTTGCCATTGCAAGAATAAACAATGCGAGTGAAAGCATAAGCAGTATGCGTGAAATTAAAAGGAGCCTGACCCGAAAGGTCTTTCTTTGAGGAAAAAATGAAACGAGAGGTGTGGAGATTGTCTCTTTTTTTCTGTTCATGAATAGTATGTAGAGAAGGGCCGGAACAATGATGAGGCCCCAGAGCAATTGAGGGTTTTTAAATATCATCGTGTGAAACACCCTCGCTTTCCCCGGAGGATGTCCCCGTTTCTTCCGCCTTTTTGTGGGCTTTTTTGATTATGGTTATGGATGTATCGATATCTGAGCCGATCGTCCACCGTGAGGGCCTGTCCTTTGCGAACTTAACGAGATCGCTTCTCGTCAGGATGTTCAACAGGCGCATCGGTTTCAGAAAGCGGCTTTTTTGACGAAGAAACCGTTTGAGCTCGCCCGTGGTCATTTCCAGAGCAGGCACCCTAAGATTATGGCCGAAAAACAGGCGCAGAACATGAGAAAGCCTTGAATAGACGTCCTTTTCGTCAGTGAGATTTTTATGAAAGGTGTTTTTAATATCCTCAAGCTGCCGTATGGAATAGAGATAGGGGTCGAATTGCTGAAAGCTCGGCGCAGGGGTCTGTGTTCTGTGCAGTTTTTTTACTATATATTTTGATATAATCATAAACAGAACCAGCGCTGTGCAAATGGAGGCCAGAATCACGATAATGATCAGTGGCTGAATATGCGCACGCAGCGGTGGAACGATATCCTTGAGTGGGGGATTAACGGTGTCTTGCGGGAGAACCGAGAGTATGGGTATGGGAACAGGCTCGGTTTTCAACTGTTCCGATCCGACCGCAACTTCCAGAGACGGAAGTGTCAGGTTGCCGGTTTGATACACGGTGAGTGCGTATACTATATTTGTTTTATACAGACCGCTTTTTATTTTGCGGCGTTTTTCATCGACATGCCGCACTTCAAAGGGACTAAAGCTCTTGGAATCTTTCGGATAGGCGATTTTGTCCTTTCTTTTGTGATATATGGTAAGCAAGATATCGATGGAATCACCGATGGTGAATGGCTTTTCCGACAGTATATTAACAGTTGCGGAGGGAACATCCGGAGAGGGGTTTCGATCAGATTCCTTTCCAGCCGCCGTTTGTCCGACTACTGAGAAAACAACGATTACAGCAAACGCTGCTATCCCGGTAAATGGTGCTTTCAATCTGAAATGTTTCTGTGTTTGTCTCAAAAAGAAGCCCTTTTAAGTAACTTCGAGCAAGTTACTGTTTGATACTCGGTCCTGCCAGGGACATTCCCTGGGGGGATTCACGCCACTTCTATTGTTTAAAAACAGAGTGCTACAGTTTTTGTGCCCTTTTATGAAAGAATTCGACGAGAGGCTTCAAATAGGGCTCGCCGTTTGAAATTTCTATATAGTCAATCCCTGTTGCGATAAACAGTCTCTTCCTTTTTATCCGTACTGCAGCACGTATCCGCTGGTATTCTTCACGAGTTTTCCTGTCGGCGATATCTACGATGTGTTTTGCGCCCGTTTCAAGATCATCCATAACGAGAAGCCCCCTGTGGTTCAATATACTGTGTTCGAAGGGGTCGCTGAAAACAACAGGGATGACGTCATGCTGATTTGCCATCATCTTGAAGGATTTTTCATAACCTTCATCGATGAAGTCTGAAAAAACAAAGATAATGCTCTTTCTTCTCTGCGTGTTGATTATAAAATCGAAGGCGAGCTTGAGATCGGTTTTACGATTTTGCGGCTGTATATAGAGCAATTCTCTCAGCAGCCGCAGTGCATGAATTTTCTCTTTTTTGGGCGGAATGAACTTTTCGATGACATCGGAAAAAAGAACGGCTGCGACCTTGTCGTTGTTTTCAATAGCGGAAAATGAGAACAGAGCGGCGAGCTCGATCATGATGTCCCGCTGGAGTGATGCGGCTGACCCGAACAGTGTCGAAGCGCTTACATCGAAGAGGATGATTACGCTCAGTTCTCTCTCCTCCTCGAACACTTTGACGAAGGGCCTGCCGAAGCGTGCAGTTACATTCCAGTCGATTGTTCTGATATCGTCACCATAGGTGTATTCGCGAACTTCGCTGAACTCGATCCCCCTGCCCTTGAACACGGAATGGTACTCGCCTGAAAACATCTCGTTTACAAGAAGCCTGGTCTTGATATCGATTAACTTTATTCTTTTTATGATTTCAGCCGGGAGCATCAGGGCACTTCCACTCCTTTGAAAATCTTTTTGATAACATCGTCTGTGCTGATGTCTTCGGCCTGCGCTTCATAGGTGAGAATGAGCCTGTGACGGAGAATATCGTATCCGACATCGCGGATATCGTCAGGCACAACATACCCCCTGCCGTCTAAAAAGGCATTCGCCTTTGCCCCGATTTTAAGGTAGAGAGACGCCCGCGGGCTCGCGCCGTATGCGATAAGGTTCTGAATATCGACGAGCTCGTACTCGTCCGGCTGTCGTGTCGCAAGCGTAATATCGACGATGTATCGCTCTATCTTCTCATCGATGTAGATGGTATGTACGACCTCCCGCAGTCTTTCGAGCTCTTTCTTCTTCATTACCGGTGAAACCGAAGGTTGTGTTCCGGAACCATGAATTTTCATGATCTGCAGCTCTTCTTCTTTTGATGGATATGGAATTTCAAGTTTCATCATGAAACGGTCGACCTGGGCCTCGGGGAGCGGGTAGGTGCCGTGCTGCTCTATAGGGTTTTGGGTGGCAATGACAAGAAAGGTGCTGTCCATTATGAAGGTTTCGCTGCCTATAGTAACCTGGTGCTCCTGCATTGCCTGTAGAAGGGCGCTTTGCGTTTTGGCAGGCGCGCGGTTTATTTCATCGGCGAGTATTACGGAGGAAAAGATAGGCCCTTTTTTAACGAGAAAATCGCCTGTTTTCTGGTTGTAAACCATGGTTCCGATAAGGTCCGCAGGAAGCATATCCGGGGTAAACTGGATCCGGTTGAAATCTATATCCAGAACCCGGGCAAGTGTGCTGACGGTCAGCGTTTTCGCAAGGCCTGGAACTCCTTCAATGAGAATGTGCCCGCCTGACAGAAGGCCTATAATGATTTTGTTTATCATGTCATGTTGGCCCACGATGACATGGCCGATTTCTTCTTTCAGTTTCGAGAGCAGCACGCTCTCACTTTTTATTCTCTCTTGTATCACGAGGATTTGCTCATCCATTCTCCACTCTCCTTGGAATGAAGGACCTGTATGGTGTCTTCACCTTTTTTCACTCTGTCAAAGATATCCAATTTTACACTGCAGAGTCAACAAACCACTAAACACACACTTCAAGATTAGTACTAAAAAACCAAAACTTTTGTTGCTATGTGCTCCAGTAATAAAACTGTATAGCATTAATTGGCAGGGGTATCCCTATCCTGTGTGCTCCTGCCCGCGTTCAGCAATAAAGATCGGCCCGTGAAACACCTGCTGCGCCTCATGCAGGCTCGTCTCTTTGTCGTATTCAGGCCAGATATGGGAAAGAATGAGTTTTTTCGCTCCTGCGTCTCGGGCGAGACCGGCAGCAGATGCAGCGGTCATATGGCCCATGGATTCCAGCTCACGGTCCTGGCCCTGGAGGGTTGCATCAGCGATAAGCAAATCGGTGTCGGTACAAAAAGAAACGAGGTCGTTAAAAAGTGACGTGTCTGCGGTATACACAATGCTTCGGCCCTCATATTCGAAACGAGTTGCGTATGTATCGATCGGATGGGCCGTTTTTAAGAAACGAACACTTAAACCTTCGATATGCGGATGAATCCCTTGGGATGTTACGGTAATGTCCATCTCCTGCCTGACGGTTTCACGTATAAACCTGAATGTTTTTTTCGGGTGCGCAGGCATGTAGATCGGAATACCGGACTTCATATGACCGTCTCTCTGGGCAACGAATACGGCATATCGAAGGGTGTAGATGTCTGACGTGTGGTCTGCATGCAGGTGCGAAAGGAATATACCGCTGATATCAGTGAAAGTTATGTAATTCTGCATGAAGGAAACACATCCTGGCCCTGTGTCGACGAGGTAGCGGGAGGGTCCGCAGGCGAGGAGGTATGATGAACATCCCTCGTTCTTTCCAGCATATGCGGCACTTGATCCAAGAATTGTAATTTTCATTTAAAATCCCTTTCAAAATAGGCTCGGTTGTTGTGAAGGAAATTCAAACTGTAATACTGTATCCAACGTATTCTGTGTCTCTGTAGGGGAATTTATTCACCGTTACAGTTACACTTTTAACCGGATAGGCCTTTTTGATATAATGAGCACAGGCGAGAGCGGCAGTTTCAATGAGATGATAGGATGATTTCCGAAAAAGTGATTTAATTCCTTTTCGTACCAGGGAGTAGTCGATTGTATCCTCAAGAGAATCACTTTCCTCTGTATACCCTGCGGCGGGAACCATATCGATACTTATCAGAATAGTCTGGCTTTTTCTGCGCTCTTTTTCAGTTGCCCCGATATGCGTTGTAATGGATAGGTTGTGAATTGTTATTTTACTCATAACAGGTTTTCATCCCCAGGTAAGACTGTACAGTACAATATACTCCCTGCTAAAAAATATTGAATAAAAATTTTATTTCTATTATGCTATTCCTATATATATTTGCACGAAGTGTGAAAACTTTAAATAGGGTATAGAGCGATGTGTTATTATTAATAATGGAAACGGGCGGGAGGAACTTAATGGAAATTGATGTGTCTGAAAAGGGCAACAGGACGACGGTTACCCTGATAGGCGACATTTATGTTGAGCAGGGAGATGAACTGTCGAAGGTATTCAACACAATTGCCGACAAAAACCCGAAGGAAGTGGTAATAGATCTGACCGGCTTGAATTCTATCACCAGCTCGGGCATAGGAAAAATAGTGTTGCTGTATAAAGAGCTGAATAAAAAGGGGGGTGTGGTTAGAATTAACGGTGTAAACAAAACGATAATGGAAATATTCAAGGTGGTGAAGCTCGATAAACTTGTTGAAATTGAAACTCTCTGATATTAAACAATAATGCCCTGAAGCCGGTCTCGTTCATGCAATAAAGCATTTGTTTTTAATGTATTTCGTATTATAATAAAATTTAGAGTCCTGGTTTTTTCTTCAAGAGGAAAACAGAGATGTTTTGGAGAAGAAAGCGAGGTGTTATCGGAAACGATATAACCAGTCTACTGCGCTCCTGGGAGTACGATATTCGCCAGGAGATGATGGTCAGGAAGATAAAGGGCGTTGATAAACTGGTAAAGATTCAGATGCGTCTTGACCTCGGCCTCTTGCAGATGGAGGAAGAGGGGCGTCCCGATGGGAAACGTCCGCATGGTAAGGAATCCCTGCTCAATTATTTTGAGGAAGTCGCCGCTAAGATGCGGAGAAAATACGGATCGACTGCAGACTTCAGGCTAGACAAGGACGACTGCTACGCACTTCAGCAGGAAGGTATACAGTACTATTACCGGTACCTCTGCTTCTTCCAGCTTGGTGATTACAAGAAGGCAGAACGGGATACCGCGCGTAATCTCAGGCTTTTCGATTTTGTGAAAACATATGCTGCAGAAGAAAAGTACACGGAAGAGTTCGAGCAGTACAGGCCGTATGTGCTCATGATGAATACACGGGCCAAGGTGCTCGGCGCTCTGAAGTCAAAGAAGGTAAACCAGGCTGTCACGGAGATACACCAGGGAATACACAGAATTGAAAACGTGTATGAAAAGAGTTCCGAATTTAACGGACAGCCGAAGACAGAGGTTGCATTCCTGAAAAACTGGGCTGAAGAAATCGTAAAGAGATACACCCCGTCCAAAAAACAGCGGCTTGTCGAGGAGCTGAATGAGGCGGTGCGAAACGAAGAGTATGAGCGAGCAGCAAAGCTCAGGGACAGGCTTAACAGGCTGGAGGATTGACGCCGCCCAATCACTCGAAGCCGGGGCGGCATGAATTTGCACCTAGCCTTGTGAATTGACGTATAAATCGCACTATTAATCCCCTGATTCTTTAATATACTGCATGAAATAGATGGGTCTTTTTTCCAGCCTGAACCTCTGCTCAAAGATACTTTTGGGGTAGTCGTCCGGGTAGTATGAGCCCCCCTCCCTGGATCTGTTTGCAAATCTGCGGCTGTTCTGAAAAACCGAAACAATACGTTCACTGTACTCCTGATGATCTGTAGCCAGGGAGACCCTGCCCCCTGAAACCAGCCGGTGATACAGCATATTGATAAACGGTTTGGTGATGATTCTGTGCTTGTGATGTCTCTTCTTCGGCCATGGATCAGGAAACATGATAAAAAATTCCCACACCATTTTTTCGTAGAGAAACTCCCACACAAATCTTCGCGCATCCCCCCTGTAGACAACGATGTTCTTCAGATTTCCCTTCTCAACCTTTGAGAGGAATTTTTTCGCACGGCCAGCGAGCAACTCTATGCCGATAAAATTACGCTCAGGATGATGCAGAGCGCTGTCAACGAGGAAATGACCGTTTCCGGAACCGATTTCAACGGAGAGAGTGTGTGTATTTCCGAATATATGTGCAAAGAATGATAACGCTTCGTCCCGGCATGCGGGAGGGATTGTTTCCGTAATAGTGAAAAGGTGCATGGTAAAATGGTACTTATTAATATTGATGGTTCCGGCTGTCACACCGGTTGTGCTACTCGACAGTCACACTCTTGGCAAGGTTTCTCGGCTGATCGACATGCAATGTCGATTGCCGCATATGCTGGAGCGGGACGGTAGATATCACTCGACAGTCACACTCTTAGCAAGGTTTCTCGGCTGATCGACATTGCACCCCCTCTGAACCGCTGCATGATAGGCAAGGAGCTGTAGAGGTATGCTGTTGATAATGGGGGACAGATAATTCGGTGTTTCGGGCACTTCAATAACCGTATCCGATATCTCCTTTATTCTGCAGTCCCCCTTTGTTACGATAGAAAGAACACGTCCGCCCCGGGCTCGTATTTCTTCGATATTGCTCGTGATCTTCTCGTACACCGGGTCCTTTGTAGCGATGACAATAGTCGACATGTTCTCGTCTATGAGCGCAATCGGACCATGCTTCATCTCGGCTGCAGGATATCCCTCGGCATGAATATAGGAAATTTCTTTCAGCTTGAGTGCGCCCTCGAGAGCAATGGGGAAATTGTAACCTCTTCCGAGATAAAGGGCGTTGTTGGTTGTGAGAAAATCCGATGCTATCTTTTTTATTTCCCCGTCCTTTTTCAGCACCTCGCCGACAAGTGTCGGAATACGTCTGAGCGCCTCAACAACTTCTCTTCCGTACTCGAGAGAGAGGTTTTTCATTCTTCCGAGCATGAGAGCAATCATCGTAAGCACCAGCACCTGTGAGGTAAACGCCTTTGTAGATGCGACACCGATTTCAGGACCCGCATGGATGTAGACACCGGCATTGCTTTCTCGGGCTATGGTGCTTCCCACTACATTGCAGATACCGAGGACGATAGCTCCTTTTCTCTTTGCCTCTCTCAATGCGCCGAGAGTATCTGCGGTTTCCCCAGACTGACTGATAAGGAAGACAATGTCGTTTTCATTGATGATGGGGCTTCGGTATCTGAACTCGGAGGCGTATTCAACCTCAACCGGTATTCCTGTGAAATCCTCTATAAGGTATTCGCCTATGAGCGCCGCATGCCAGGCAGTGCCGCAGGCAGTGATGATAAAACGGGGCGCATTTTTAATATTGTCGATATATGCAATCAGGCCGTCGAGGCGCGCAGTTCCATCCTCATAGTTGAGCCTTCCCCTTATTGCATTTTCCAGAGAATTTTTCTGTTCATGAATCTCCTTGAGCATAAAATGAGAAAATCCGTCTTTTTCAATCATCTCAAGGTTCCACGATATCTGCTGAATCTTCTTCGGAATCTCTATATTTTCAGCGGTTTTTACAATGCACTCGGTTCGTGAAATCTCTGCAGCTTCACCGTCTTCAAGGTAGATAATTTCTTTTGTGTAACGGAGTATTGCCGCAACATCTGAAGCGATGAAATACTCGTCCTTCCCCTTTCCTATAAGGAGGGGGCTTCCGCGCCTCGCGGCAAATATTTTGTCGGGTTCTTTTTTCGAAAGGATTGCGAGACCGTAGGTGCCCTCGACCTCGTTCAGGACCTGGGTGAGTGTGTCGAGGAGACTCCCGTTATAATTCTCCTCGATGAGATGGGCGAGAACTTCTGTGTCCGTGTCGCTTTTAAATACATGGCCCTTGCTCTGCAGATATGTTTTCAGGGCGTTGAAGTTTTCGATGATTCCATTGTGAACGATTGCGATCTCTTTCTTGCAGTCGGTATGTGGATGTGCATTTATGCTGTTCGGCTCTCCGTGGGTGGCCCACCTGGTATGAGCGATGCCCGATGACGCTGTGGTTGAGAGGCCCTGCGTCAGCTTCTGTAGCGCGGAAATTTTTCCCTTTGTTTTTTTTAGCATAATATCTTTTTTTTCGAGCACCGCTATTCCTGCGGAGTCATATCCGCGGTATTCGAGCTTCTTGAGGCCGTCGAGTAAGACCGGCAGGGCAACACGGTTTCCTATGTATCCCACTATCCCGCACATTAAAGCCTCCTTTCACTGATATGCCGGTCCCGTGAGGATCATTGGCGGTTGCCGGCAGATCTTCTGTTTGCACGATGGGTGTGCTAAGCGTTTGCATGTTATTTCAAGTTCAGGTTATTCATCCCCGGTGTCTGTTATTTCAGTTTCTTCCTCACTGGCTGTCTCTTTTTCCCCAATGATCTCGTCGGCTTCATGAATCAGTCCTCTTGTGAGAAATGCTGCACCTGTAATTAACAATACTACGCCGATAACGAGTCCGAACTTGGACTGCATGAGATAAATAACCCAGATGAGAAGTGATGCCGTAATTACCAGTGAAGAAACAAGAAGAATATACCGTTTCTTTTTTCCGTAAAAATAAAGTGACAGTATGCTCATGCCCAGTGCGAGCGGAAAAGAGGGCCAGAGATACGGCATTATATCCTTTGATGTAAAGGACAGAATGAACAGGGATACTGATGCGAGTGCAATGAAGGTTGCAACAAATAGAATGAAGAGCCTGTTTTTCTTTTTTTTTGTCGAGAAGTACAGGATGTAGAGTATGGTACCGGCAAGCAGAATCAAAGACGGCCACAATTTGCTGAAACTTCCCTTGAACATACTGAGATTGAAATATAGCACGGTAAAGCTTATGATGAGAAAAACTATGCCTGTTAAAAGATGTCTTGTTTTTCTTTTCATTTTATTCCTTCCTTGTCTAGAAACAGCGATATAGTTTTCGGGAAGAATCACTAGATCTTTATAACCTCTATTTTCTGTCTTTCATATTCTTCCCGTGTGATGCGCAGAGACACATAATTGCCAAGCAATTTCAAAAATTTGAAAATGAGTTTATAGGAATTCACCAGGCTGTTGATGAATTCCCTGTTTTCTCTCATACGTATCTTTTTGATATTCGATACGTATTCAGGGTTCTTTACCCTGTAGTCACCGAGTATGGTTTTAATGGAAAGTGCCATATCTTTGAGCTCGACGATGGCTTCATTGATAATTACCTCTGCTCTTTTATTTTTGTCCCGGATGACTTTTTCCAGAATGCTCCGTGAATTTTTATCACGATTTATGGTTGCAAGATGCCTGTATATAGTCTTTGAACAGCTTCCGTCCACGTCGAGCTCATCATCCAGGGTATCTATTTTCTGGGCAATCTTATTCAGCGCATAATAGGCGTTTGAAAGGGTGGTGAGAATATCCTTCTGGAGGAAAATCCCGCCTACAATAAGCTCATTGATCGTCCCTGCGATTTCAGAACTGTAGATTTCATTTATAAAGGCCTTCACGTAGTTCAGCGGAGTGACGAACTTGTATATAGACAGGCCAATTTTTTTAAACTGGCCGTTTGCCTTTTCGTTGTAATTTTTAACCCCCGCAACGACTCTTCCACCGAAAAGCGCTGAAACAATGGATCCGACAGCCTGTTCCCGCAATGATGTCTTGATTGAGTTCACAATGCCGTGAATTTGACCCTTGACTTTGAAGGAAAAGGTGCTGAATATATCGATTGTTCCCGGTTTCGGAATCACAATCGGGGCGCTCTTTTGATCGATCGCCCTGATGATCAGAGGAATATAGTTGTTTTCCTGGAGTGTGCTGATCCATTTTTTCAGCTGGCTGAAATGCCCCCTGTTTATGGGCTCTACACCCTTTATAGTCGTCAGTATCTCCATCCCACGATCAAGCCGTTCGTCAACACTGAAGGTGTAGAGTGCGCGGCATAGTTTGAACAAATCTTCTCTGAGAAGAGTGCCCTCAGCAGGTGAGAATGAGGGTTTGAGCAAGAAATTCCCCTCTTCGAGGTCAGGATCAAATTCTCTGAGAATCGGGAAAAAATCAAAATAGGTAAACCGCGCGAAGTACAGGAGATTTGTGTATATGTCGTTTATTCTTTTGATTGTTTCTCCGTTAAAACGGTCTAAATAATCTTTGAGCTGCTTGTCGATATATGCGGTAACCTTTTTTATTCCGTGCACGGGGATGAGCTTTTTAATCCGTTCCTCGTTGAGCGATTTATGTATTTCACGTGCCGTTTCCGAGTGGAACTGCAGTGTGAATTCCTCAATGAAAGAGGGTGGAAACTGTCTGTGTGTCTTGTCGAGGGCGAAAAATTTCCGCAGGGGATAGGTATACTTGTGGATATCGTAGAGAAGTCGCGCAATCGGCACACTTATCGCGTCGGTTTTTAATCTGTACAGGTCGATTCGTACCGAAGCGAGCTCTTTCTTTAAAATACGAAGCGCCCGCCTGCGCTCCGGATCGATTCCGAAACCGAAAATCCTGCCGAAGAATCCGGTCGGAGCCTTTTTTCTCTCCATTTTTGTCGAGTTCGGGTTCACAATATATCCTGAAAAATCCTCACTTTGATTAAAAGGTGTTTTATCATAAAAAATGCGTATTGTTCATGTTTGAATTGACGAAGTGAAACCTGAAATATATCTCCGTCCCGAATATCTTCAGGAATGGCAACTGGCACACAAACGGCCTTTAAGATGTAGCCGCGATCCGAGCAGAATGAACAGCACGTGTGATGCCCGTGACACAGCGGGCAGATCACGTGAGCGGGAACGTCAACGTTTACGATTGCCCCCGACATTAGTTCGGATACAGTCAGATTGACGCATATGTGATACCCTTTTCTGTTGTAAAAACGTGCCCGCTGTGCGGACTGCACAGGTGAATAGGGATCCCGGTGTGCGATATCTTTCAATGAAACGGCGTACAGGATCCTATCTCCCGTAAGTATGGCCCGCTTTTTAAAAAGTGTTCGGTCGTATCGCCTCCTTCTACTATCATCGATAAGAGTTTTATATGCATTTAGTATTTTAATGAACTCTGCGTCGTTTCTGGAAACGTCCGGGTGGTACTGTTTTGCGAGTTTATAGAACGCCCGTTTGATATCCTGCCTGTCAGCCTCTCTGGTGACATTCAATATTTCGTAGAGTGTGCTCATTATTCTCTACTCCCATTCGATGGTGGAAGGAGGCTTGGAAGATATATCATAAACGACCCTGTTAATCCCCTTCACCTCGCCTATGATACGCGTTGAAATCGCGGCGAGAACATCGTCGGGGATCCGGTACCAGTCGGCGGTCATACCGTCGACGGAATGAACCGCCCGGACCACACATACATTCTCATACGTTCTCTCATCTCCCATGACGCCGACGCTCTTTATTGGAAGCAAAACGGCAAATGCCTGCCATATTGCACGGTACAGCCCTGCCTTTCGAATTTCTTCGATTACGACTGCATCCGCTTCCCGTAGTATTCTCAGCCTCTCTTCGGTAATTTCATCGATGATTCTCACCGCAAGGCCGGGCCCCGGAAAAGGATGTCTTCCGACCATTGATTCAGGCAGACCGAGGAGCCAGCCGAGCTCGCGGACTTCATCCTTGAACAGCTCCCGAAGCGGTTCGATGAGCTTCAGTTTCATTCTGTCCGGCAGGCCGCCGACATTGTGGTGGCTTTTTATCGTTGCGGAGGGGCCCTTGAACGATACCGATTCGATTACATCCGGGTACAGTGTTCCCTGCGCGAGAAACTCGAGGTCCCCGAGCTTTTCCGCTGTTTCTTCGAACACCCGAATGAATTCGGTTCCTATAATTTTCCTCTTTTTTTCCGGGTCGGTTATCCCATGGAGGCCCTGTAAAAACCTTTTCCCCGCATCAACGGTGATGAGCTCAAAATCAAAGTCCCGGGCGAACGAACGTTTTACCTCCTCGGCCTCGTTCTTCCTGAGGAGCCCGTTGTCGATGAAAACGGCCTTTGTGTTTTTTCCGATAGCTCTACCGAGAAGACAGGCAACGACCGATGAATCAACCCCGCCGGATAGCGCGCAGATAACTTTTTTTTCTCCAACACGGTTGCTGATCTCCTGCACTTTCCTTTCGATAAAGGAGCCTACACTCCAATTTTTCGAAAATCCACAGACTTTGGTAAGAAAGTTATCGAGTATTTTTTTCCCGTTTTCCGTATGCGCAACTTCAGGATGAAACTGAACCCCGAAGATATTCCTCCGGGGATCTGCAATGGCTGCATATGTGCAGCTTTCCGTATCTGCCAGAACCCTGAAACCGGGAGGCAGCTTCTCAATTCTGTCGCCGTGGCTCATCCATACGACGAAGGGTCTTTTTACATCAATATCGGCGAAAAGCCCTTCAGGATTCGATACATGCAGAAGGGCTCGCCCGTATTCACGCTCATCCGCCCGTGTGACCCTGCCGCCGAGAAGAAAGGCCGTCAGCTGAAGTCCGTAGCAGATACCGAGTACCGGTATTTTGAGCTTGAAAAGTTTTTTGTTAATCACCGGCGCTTTTTCTGAATATACCGACCGGGGACCGCCCGACAGAATGATGCCCTTCGGCCTGCATCTGTGTATCGCAGTGAATGCCGTGTTGAAAGGGACGATTTCCGAATATACGCCGAGTTCTCTGATTTTACGGGCGATGAGCTGGGTATACTGTGATCCGAAATCAACAATGAGGGCTGTTTCGAGCTCCACTTCCATAAAAATGTCCCTCTTATATCCTGCGAATATATTGTATAATATAGTATAATAAATGCAATGTCGATATTTTACCAGATACGTGTCCCGGTTGCGGGTCACGGATTGTAACTGCAGGACGAAGCGGCTAAATGCAGAATACCTACTACAGAAACTATTCACAGTATCTGAAGGAAAGGTTCGGGCAAAAGGTCTACAGGATCTGCCTGGATGCAGGATTTTCATGCCCGAACAGGGATGGTACACTGGGTGTTGACGGGTGTGCATACTGTGCCGATTACGGTTCGTGGGGCGGAAGGGGGAAGCGGGAGAGTCTTGAAAGACAGGTTGATCTAGAAGTCAGGAGGGTATCTCAGCGATACGGAGCATTGAAGTACATTGCTTACTTTCAGGCATATACAAATACCTATGCGCCCGCAGAACGTCTAAAAGAAATATACGATACGGCGCTTGCAACATGCAACGATATTGTTGGGCTCGCAATAGGCACCCGCCCGGACTGTGTAGATGAGAAAAAGCTTCGCATTATCGCGGGCTATAAAAAAGCGGGGTACGAGGTCTGGATAGAGTACGGCCTGCAGTCGGCAAACGACCGTACTCTAAAGAGAATCGGCCGGGGGCACGGGGTGCGTGCTTTTAGAAACGCCGTTCTTATGACTGTCGGGTATGATATCCCTGTTACCGCCCACGTTATTATCGGCCTTCCGGGGGAAAACCGGTCCGATATTGTTGCGACGGCGAAATTTCTGGCAGGTCTTCCTATACATGGGATAAAAATTCACAACCTCAATATTGTAAGTGGAACGAGGATGGAAGAGTGGTATCGAAGCGGGATGGTGAAACCGCTCGATCTCGACGAATACGCGGACCTTGTCGTGGACTTTCTGGAAAGAATATCTCCTGATGTTGTTATTGAAAGGCTTGTGGCTGACACACCGTCTAGATTTTTGGTTGCCCCAGGGTGGAACGCAAATAAACAGGCTGCGATCCGGAGGATTATTGAGCGGTTTGAACAGAGGCGGAGTTTTCAGGGAAAGCTCTTTCACCAGGACTTCCACCAGGAACAGGTACGCGAGGAAGATACGGCGTGAAGATTTATTGCCTGTACAGAGATTTTTTTGTTTTTCTCAGAATTATAAATCTGGAAAAAGATACATGGGGTGCGTTCAGGCGTTACTACTATGACAAACATCCTGATTTCCTGTCCTACCTGTGGCATACATACCAGGGCTATACTGCGCGAAATATTCGAGAGCGTGCCGGAATGATAAAAAAGGAAGATTACGCTGATGTCG
>Ga0315551_10000932_pt1 | contig 22755 bp, 22 predicted proteins | sample SalMarSW160290MG_FD_203678 | JGI IMG/M metagenome (GOLD analysis project Ga0315551, IMG submission 203678) | Salt marsh sediment microbial communities from the Plum Island Ecosystem LTER, Massachusetts, United States - Salt Marsh Sediment SW1602-90 ...
AGGGGGAGAAGGGAGAGCGTGCAAAAAGATAGTTTTCTCCAAACCTTTCCACCCAAACCTTTTTCAGTTTTTCATTTTCCCCTCCTTTTTACAGGGCTTTGAAAGCCTCAAACCACCTGTTGTACAGAGACAACATGTCTAGCGAAACGCTCGGTTTCCGCTCTTCCAGTATCTGTCTGAAATCGTTCATCGTTATAGACCTCGGCTTAGCCTCTCTGTCCGTAGCTTTGCCGGACTCGAAGAATTCGCCTATAAGCTTCAGCTGGGCTGCTTGGCACACATCTCTTATGTCGCTTCCCGAAAAGCCTTCAGAGAGCCTAGCTAACTCGTGCAAATCCACATCTTGGTCAATCTGAAGATTGTTCGTGTAAAGCTTAAGCATCATCAACCGCGTGTGATGATCGGGAAGAGGAACGAGGATTCTTTTCTGGAATCTTCGTATGAAGGCCCAGTCCAAATCCCACGGCTTGTTGGTAGCGCCAATAACGTAAACGTGAAGGTTCTTGCCTTTATCAACAATGCCGTCCATCTCTTTCAAAAACTGGTTACGAACGCGAATTTCCCCACCGACCTCGTTTGAGTGCTGCCCCATTAGAGAATCTAGCTCATCGACGAAAACAATTGCAGGCTTTCCCCCAGTCGAGGATTTCCTAGCTGAACCGAAAAGCTTGGCAACGTTCTGCTCAGCCTCGCCCAGCCACTTAGACATTATCGAAGCCGCGTCTATGGAATAGAAGTTGGCATCTATCTCCGTGGCAACCGCTGCTGCAAGCAAAGTTTTTCCGCAACCAGGCGGACCGAAAAGAAGTATTCCTCTTGGCCAGCCTAACGGAAACAGGTCAGGCCTCTGAACAGGGTAGACTATAGCTTCTTTGACGGCTTTTTTAGCCGTATCCAAGCCCACAACTTCTTCCCAGTTTACCTCAGGCTTTTCAGTGACCACAAGCTCTGCACTAGGTGGTTTTCCGCCGCCTTCCATTGTCTTTCCACCACCATCGCCCCCGTTATTAGAGTCCGTTTGCATGTCAGCCAGCGAAACTGAACCTTGCAGGGCTTTAATTCTCTCTTGGTAGGCAATTGCCCTTTGAACATAAACTTTGTTCAGACCGTACTCAGGATAAAGCTGAACAAGCTGCAAGAGGCTTTCTATTGCCTTTTGGTATAAAGTTATGGCTCTACCTTTTGCTCCTTGTTTGTCTAAACGCACTGCGTCTAACGCGTAGGCCTTTGCGGCCTGTTCAAGCTCCTGTGAAGCACTCATGAGTTTTTACACCATTTATTCAGGCGATTTTAACTCGATTTTTATTTTCCCCTTTGTTCCCAAATTTTCAAGGGCTTTCTCAATTTCTTCATGTGAAGTTTTCAAATCACTTGAGCAACGGGTTAAATCTATTTCACCGTTACTCTTTCTTACGTATTCGAGAAGTATGTCCTCAATAGAGGGCTTCTCAACTGTCAATGAGATTTCTTTAATCTCAGATTTTTTATAAGAAAACAGGGTTTGTGAAGAATCCATGCCAATTTCGTCAGTAGTTTTGCGTCCTATTACTTGTGAAGAGCTGGCTGAGAGGGCGACAAGTTCTTTTACTGGTGCTGTTTTTTCTTTTGATGGGAGAGAAGTCGCGGGCGGTTCGGGAAGAGTTTCAGACAGTTTTTGCTCGAGGAAACTGGATACTTCATTCAGTATTTCTTCGCCGCCTGCTGTCTTTTTGCCAACAGGTATCAGAGACTCGTCTGCCGAAATCTTTGTCGCATAGAGCGTTTCGCGTATTGCGTCGTTAACGTTATTTAATTCGCTGGAGACATCGGGCAAAACTTGGAACAGTTCTGATGAAACGTTTTGGAGAAGCTTCAATGCAGGTTTTAGGTCAACAACAATGTCGCTTAGTTCTTTTATTGTTTCAAGTCGAAGAATTACGCGTTCGATTGCCAGCTGCACGCTGTAAAGGAATTTTATTAGTTTTCTGACTTCGGCGATTTCATTAGCGCACATCGCCGCTCTTTCTTTGTTGTTCTTCTTTAAAGCACCCATGCAGGATTCAAAAAGTATGCGATCTCTTTCTTTTAATCTGTAGCTTGCTTGTTCTAGCTTGTTTTGTTGAATTCTAAGGGTGTATATCGATTTTGTGGCGACTTCCCGTATCGGTGGAGGGCTTGAATGTGTTAGACCTTTAATGTCTTTTTCCCTCCGCCCGCTACTTCACTCTTTGGGCTATATTCCAGCCTTTCCGACTTCTTTCACGTAGACAACTACTGGAGGCTCTGGGAGTTCAGGCGCTTCGTTAGGGGTTTCTTTAGTTGATGATTTTTTGTCAGTTGACTCAGTAGAAGTGGTGTTGGTTTTTTGCTCAGCTTGTTTAGAATCGCCTAGTAACATATTTGAGAGTTTGTTTTTGGTAAGTTCAACATCACTCTTTTCCGTATTGGCACGCTTGAGGTTCTCTTGAAGCATTGTGAAAGCAGACTTGTAGGCTTCCTCATCGATTTGACCTACCTCATGTTCTAGCTCTAGGTTGACAACTGCATAGCCCAGAGTTTTAATCTCTTGGTCACAACGTGTAATTTCCTTTGTAGTCTCCTCTGCGAGAACTTGTGCATCTTTCTTCAGTTGATTTAGAACTCCCTCAAAATTGTTATGGATCTCCTGGTAGAGGTCTGGAGAAATCTTTCTTTTTTCAGCCAGATCTTTAAGGGCTTGGTCCTTACGCCATATGAGGGGTATCTGATCGCAGAGAACGCTTGCCTGTGACTTAAGCGTCGAGATAAATGTGACCTCGGCACCATTAAATTGTAGGTGTTCCATGGGCTGTTTTGAGAATTTTCCGTCATTAAACTGAATAAATACAGCGTCGAATTTTCCGCTAGGGGTCAATGCAAAAGAGGCAACTTTTCCGACTGTACGACCGTACTCATCTTTGATTGGTTTACCGATAGAAAGAAAAAGATTGGAGTTGTTGGACATATTTTCCCTCCTTCAGTTTAGAAGCTCTCTGTCGTTGTTTTCTCTGTTTGCGAAGCTGCGACTGATGGCATTCCTGGCGGTAGCTCTGGGAACTTGTCTTTTATTTTCTGCTCAGCTACTGTTGCGGCTTCCGCGAGTATTTTTGAGGCGTCTTCGTTTACGGTGTCGAAGTTCAGTGTCATTCCTGAGCCTTGGCCTGCTTCGATCATTATTCCGCTTAGCATGTTGCCGATTTCGCCTAGTTCGCTTTCTGCTTCAGGGAAAACGCTTACTAGTCCTGCTCTGACGGTTCTAAGAACGCCTACAGCTGGTCCTAAAGTGGATACTACATCTCCAAGTTCGGATACGGTTCGTAACCTTAACACTATCTGTTCAAGGGCGAGTCTGGCGTTTATGATTAAGCGTTCCATTTTGCGGACTTCTGCTAGCTCGTTGGCGAAAACGTTGGCGCGCGCACTGTCGTGTTTGGTGTAAGCATCAACTATTCTAGCAAAGATTGCTTTGTCTCTCTGGCTAAACCTGTCTGTGGCTTGATCGAGTTTCTGCACTTGAAGTTCTATTCGTCTAACGGCGAAGTCAAGTCTTGGCTTTAGTGGGCCAGGAGGCTGCACAGCGTCTTTTATGCGGTCCGTGAACGGCTGGTCACCCCGTCTAGTTTCCCATTTTTTTGCGAATCTTTCTGACAAATTAATACCTCCGACACAAAAGGGTGCGCCGAAATATCTTATACATTGTTAATATGATGAAAACATGCACGTATATACGTAGAGATATACACGGTGGAAAAACTTGTTTTTGGCTTTAATTAGAAAATTAAAAGGCAAGGTGGGCACTATTCGGATATTAGACAAAAAAGTGTAAGTTAGACTAAAAAGAGGCTTAATCTAATGCTAAAACAAAAAGGTGAATTGAATGGGTGACAGGTTAAAAGTATTCGGAATAGTAGCGCTCTTAGGGTTCATGGCAGGAGTAATTGCACAGCTGACAGCAGACTATATAATCCCATGGCTTATGACAGTATTACCAGCGCTCATCAATATTAAATGGGTGGTCTCAGGACTCGCCGGTGCTTGCCTAACGCTCGTGTTGGTAACCGCGTGGGCATACATGACAAAAAAGAGATAGGTAAAAAAATCTCCAGCCTCTTTCTTTTGTCTACAAGTGTCTACGCTATAGGCTCTCAGTATTATTCAATTTCATATTTGTTATTAGGCGAAAAAACAGAAAGGGTGCAACAGAATTGGCCGTGTTTTTTCTGGTTTGCCGCCAAGTTTTTGGGTGGACTCAGGAGCGGAAAAAGATTTCATCCGCAAACGCGTCTTCGTACCTCGATTTCCTCATCGTCCAAAATATTAGTACATCACACTAATTTATTTGCGTTCTCTAAAGAGTTTAAAGCCATCAATTTCCGTGGCATACTCAACAACAAAATAATAGGAGAATATAATATACAGATTTGGCTAAACTGAACTATTCTTTTAGACTACAACTTGATGCGTTGGGCCTCAGCGCGCGTTTTGGTATCTGACAACTATGTGATTTTGATTAGTCTCCCAACTTTGGTAGCTAGCGCTTTGGAGTAAGCGATTTTAGCTGTGACTGCATCCTGAACTGCCAGACCAGTGGATGTGAAAACCGTGATTTCGTCTTGTCTTTGTCTGCCTGGTTTCAAGCCAGCCACAATCTCGCCTATCTCTGCCCATATATTGTCCTTTGTTATTATTCCACGGCTTAGCGGGCCGTTTATTTCTCCACTGTGAGAAGCTTGTTCCCAATCGTCGACAACTATTTTCGCTCTTTTCAAAATATTTGGGTTGAGCTCTTCCTTTCCTACCGCGTCTGCTCCTATGCAGTTAATGTGCATTCCAGCCGATATCATGTCGTTCGTGACCAAAGGTTTCCTAGACGGAGTGGTAGTCACTACTATGTCTGCCCCTTCTACTGCTTTTCTTATGCTTGCCGCAGGGATAACTTGGATCAAGTTTCCATAAGCTTGTTGTGTTTCAGTCACAAAATGTTTTTTGGTCTTTTCCGTCCGGCTCCACACTCTGACTTCTTCGAGTTTCTTGTACACCTCCAGAAGGGACATGAGTTGAGTCCTAGCTTGGGCTCCAGCACCAACAAGACCTATGGTTTTGGGGTCGTTTCTAGCGAGGTATTTTGCGGCTATACTGCCTGCTGCGCCTGTTCTCATATCTGTTATTGTTGTTCCACCCATTATTGCAATAGGTGCTCCTGTTGCGGGATCTATGAGGGTTATTACAGCCATGACTGTTGGGAGATTAGTTTTAATTGGATTGTCAGGATGTACATTGACTATTTTAACCGCCGATATGTCGAGGTCTTCGAGAAAAGTCGGCATGGCTCTTAGATCGCCATTATACTTCTTGTAGTATAGGTAAACCTTTGGGGGCATCTGAACGCGTCCAAGACCCTTCTGTTTAAAAGCTAATTCAACAGCTTCAATTACTTCGGACATGGAAAGAAGTTGTTTCACTTCATCGTCAGTTAATATTAAGGTCTCCAAATTTTATCACCGAGAGCAGTGCTAGTTTTCTCTTTAAATCTAAATGTTTTTTGGGAGAAACTGAAACGTTTATACCACAAACGTGAAATTCGTAGGATTTGATTGTTTAAACTTGTCTTTGAAGTGGGAGAATGGAGAGAAAGGAACAGCAAAACGCGTTGAAGCGCTCGTTGGGTTTGCTGGATGCGACAGCGATAAGCGTTGGCGCCATAATCGGCGGTGGCATTTTCGTCGTAACGGGCATCGTAGCGGGCTTGGCAGGTTCAGCCTTAGTGGTGTCCATGGTTGTCGCGGCTGTAATCGCGTTCTTCACAGCGCTGAGCTTTGCTGAATTGGCAGCGTGGCAGCCTGTAGAGGGAAGCGTTTACGAGTACGCACGCCAGCTCATTTCGCCTTTTTCAGGTTTTTTGGCGGGTTGGATGTGGATGGTTTCTAACACTTTCACGGGAGCGGCTGTTTCTCTCGGATTCGCCTATTATTTGACTGCTTCGTTTCCAGGTTTGCCAGCTAACGTGGTGGCTGCGGTTTTGTGTTTAGCGTTTACGGCGTTGAATTTCTTTGGTGCGCGTGAATCAGCTCGTTTAAACACGGTTCTTGTAGCTGCGAAACTGCTTATTCTAGCGTTTTTTGTGGTTTTTGGGGCGATAAACGCGAACACCGCGAATTTCGCGCCTTTTGAGCCGTTTAACGCGGGAGTGCTGTACGGCGCGTATTTCATTTTCTTTGCTTACACTGGGTTCGGGAGAGCAGCGGTTGTGGCGGAAGAGGTTAAAGACGCGAAACGTAACGTGCCGAGGGCTTTGCTTTTGTCGCTGGCGGTTTCCACGATAATTTATGTTCTGGTTGGGATAGTTGCTGTGGGGCTTGTGGGGTCAGCTGGGCTTGAGGGTTCAAACTCGCCTTTGGCAGAAGCCATAAGCGCCACTGGAAGTCCGCTTGCGGTGCAGGTTGTGTCTTTTGGAGGTTTACTGGCGACTGCAAGTGTGCTGCTGACGGCTATTTTGGGTGTTTCCCGCATGGCGTATTCCATGGCGAGGAGAAGAGACATGCCGCAGGTTTTGGCGAAGCTTCACCAGAAGTTTAGCACGCCTTACTATTCGATTTTGGCGGTAGGAATTTTGATGGCGGTGCTTGTTTTGTTTTTTGACTTGACAGGGGTTGTGGCTGTCAGCACTTTTGGGGCTCTTTTCTATTATGCCTTCACGAACGCGGCTGCTCTCAAGTTAAAAACCGAAAAAAGACGGTATCACAGGCTGGTTCCCCTAGTTGGGTTAGGCACATGCACAGTGCTGTTAGCATTTATTCTCTTCGCTGCACCGCAAGCGTGGATAATCGGCGGTGTATGCCTAATCGCAGGTGCAGTTTACTACGGCGCCAAAAAACAAGCTTCAAAACGAAGCTGCTGAGAAGTAGCGAACGTGAGAACTGTTGTGCTCTCGGAAGCTATAGCCCCCTTATATAAAGGTCTGAAACCCAAATTCTGTGTAGTAAAGATTTCTTAATTTGCAAGTTTTCTGAATCTTAATAGTTAACATCAGAGGAGTTTAACAACTCTACTCTTCTAACGGAGAAGTTTTTAACATTTAAATTATGCCCTGAGAATAATACAATGTGTTTTTTATGGTTAGAGTTGTAAAAGATGTTTTTTCGGAAGGATTCCAAAGCGTTGGTGAAGATGATACGCTTTCTTCTTGTCTATCACTTTTCAAGGAAGAAACACCGCCCGTATTAGCGGTATTAGATAGTGAAGGCAGGTACAAAGGGGTTATTTCTCGTAGATGGATAATACGGTCTAGGCTTGATGCGTCTGGAACCAAAGTTAAGACTTTGATGCGCTCAGCACCTGCTGTTACTTTGAATGGTTCTCTAGGTAAGGTGGCTAGGTTGATGATTGAGAGTGAGATTAGGCAGCTTCCAGTCTACAGTGGAGAGAAACTCTTGGGGTTCGTTACGGATGAGGATGTCATTCATGGAGCTGTAATGGAGCGTTGGGGTAATACTCATGTTGAAGAGATAATGACTAAGAAGCCATGTGTTATTGAAGAAGACGAATCTGTAGGGGCTGTACTAAGCCTTTTTAGAGACGAGGGAATCTCTCATGTGCCAATAGTCAGAGATGGGAAGCTTGTGGGGCTTGTAAGCATTTACGACATTATTACCCATATTTTTCAACCGCGAGAGAGGCAAACGGTTGGCGAAATAGTGGGCGAGAAGGTTCCTGTTTTAAGCATTCCAGCGAAGGGTATAATGGCGAAACCTGTGGTCACGGTTTTGCCTGAAACCACGTTGCGAGAAGCTGCAAAGCAGATGCACAAATTTGGCATTTCCTCCTTGGTGGTCGTCAGCAAAGGAAGACCTATCGGAATTGTGACCAAAAAGGACTTTCTTGAACCTTTAGCTCAAATTGAAAAGCCTGTCCGAAGGCTTACTGTGCAGTTTTCCGTTAAAGATGTTGAAGTCGATGAAATTCAACGAGGCTTCATAATTGACGATTTCGAATCCTTCACGCGGAGATACATGGAAACATTAGAGGCTGGCACGCTTTTCGTCTACATGAAGACCCATGGCACAAACTATAAGGGAGACCAGCTTATTCACTGCCGCCTACAACTGAGAACTGTGAAAGGTTCGTTTTTTAGCTCTAGCGAAGGTTGGGGAATAGAGTCTACTTTTCGCACTGCATTGGATAGACTTGAAAGACAAATTCTGAAAGACAAAAAATTTGAATATGACCCTGAATTTGCCAGAACTTACTTGCGAAGAATCAGGTTTCCTTTAACAGAACTTTAACTCCCTTCCTTCCCTCAAACCTTAAACTCTTAATTTTGAGCTTTATTTAATTTGGCTTAAGTTTTTATCCCCAAAACTTTGCTTATTAGTTAGAAGGCTCTGCCACCAATCTGAAAATTAAAATTTTATTTACATGTTTAATTCTCTAAGTATTTTTCTTTGTTTGATTTTGCGCCTAAGTCTATAACCCAGTCTTACTCGGTACCAAGTCCCATGAGTGTTTCTGTAAAGTTTCTTTCCTTTATCTTTCCTTTTTGGTTTCTTCCTCAATTACTACGCTTCCTAAGAGCATAGCTTATGTTTCATTGACATTATACAAATTATAGCTATTTGAGTATGTCTTACAAACTGCTAACAAAACTGTGACCAAAATTTTAATCCCAAACCTAAAAAAGAAAACCAAATGAACAATTAACAGAACCAAAGGCAAAAAAATGGTTAGACTGAGTTTTTTGTAACATACTAATCGGATTTTTTAGAATCGCGAATAGCTAAAAGTTGTTTTAGATCATTTTTCATCAGTTTTATCCAACCTTGTTCAAAATGGAATGAGGCGTTATCGCTGATTATTCTGATCCTGCAGTCGCCTTTACAATCAGACTCTTTTTTGGGAATTTTCCCGCACTTCACTTTGCATAGGTCGTTAACGTAATTGTTTATCCTTAGGTAAAGCCTTTCTGGCTTGAACCTTGGTGTATGGCTCTCTGAGATTCTCTGGATGTCGTTTTCCATCAACTCCCGTTTTGCAGCAACTGTGAACTTCTTGCCTAAAAGAACACCTTTATCATAATCTTCACGTTCCATAGCTTCCAACATTTCTCTAACAGCATCTACTCCAACAAATCCAGATTTCGACTTCGATTCCACTATTCGCAACAAAACCTTTTCATTTGATTCCTCATCCAAAGCTGTTATATCCATTCCCTGATCCCATTCTTCCCTCTCTTCACAACTAAAATTCCGCATCGACATGAACAATTCGGCTTCATCTTGAATTTCTATCTTAATCCCTCTTTTCTCAATAAATTAATGGACACTAAAGCGTAACAAAATCAATTGTCGCCTAACACTATAAATTCGGTCCACTTATCGTATGTATATTCTCGTCATGCTTAATATACCCTTCTTGGATTAGTTTCTGCGTTTGTTTCATTGTTTTGGCTGCATATGAAAGGCCCTTTCGCTTTGAAGGAGAGAAGAGTTTTGGCAAACAGCCTTGCTCGCATCGTTTGGAGTGGGGTGGATAGCCCAAAGAAGATGCAACTGAACGTTAAAAAGGGCCCCTGAGTATGATATTGTTGTGATTTAATTTGTCCAATGAGAAGGTTTCTGAAAAAAACTCGATAGGCATGGAGATAGACCTTGATTCAACGCTTCATGTTGCTGATCAAGTGACTGATTTTCTAGACAAGAGTATGAAAAAGCCTTTTGAACGTTATATAGTGGCACGGCTAATCTCCATTTTATACGAAGAAACATGGAATTTTTCGTTAGACCCAGAATTTGAGACCGAAGTTAGAAAACTTGCCAAAAAGAAACCAGAGAAATTAGATACCGACTAAAAAATTGTAAGAAAAAACTTCCTCTCTTGGGTCGGTGCTCTTTGGGAACGGACACCTCACATCGTTTGTTTTTTGCGTGTGTGACTGACAGAGAGAGCAGGTGTAAACACACGGGAGGCACACGCGCGTACGCGCACGTGGGTTTGGGATAAAGACTGAAACGCAAAGTGAACCGTTGCTTTAATGTGGTGAGATTAATTCAAGAAGGATACGAGTACGTCACATAAATTAACGGAACGAAAAATATTCAGAAAAAGGAATAAGGGGAAGGGGATGGAAGTGAGAATAGGCGCTATCGCAACTATTTTTGTTTCTTTCTTTTCAGCATGTTCTCGATGATAGGGCGTAACTTTGCGTTTTCAGCTTTAATCTTGTCCTTGCCCAAAGCCTTCTTCTGCGCGTCTATTTCGCGGATCAGCTCGGCGAAGTGCACACCTTCAGCTGCGGAAACGTATTCCACACGGAACCTTTCAGGACTCATGCCAAGCTTCTGCAGCATGGGCGCCAAAGCGTCCATTCGAGCTTTCATCTTCCAGTTTCCGCTTATGTAGTGGCAGTCGTAGGGCAAGTGGCACGCGCTGACAAGCACCATGCCCGCTCCAAGTCGAAAAGCTTCAAGGATGAAGTCGCGGTCAACCCTGCCCGAGCACATGACACGTATCGCCCGTATAGACGGTGGGTACTCGAACCTGCTTGTGCCGGCTAAATCGGCTCCTGCGTAGCTGCACCAGTTGCACAGAAAAGCCAAAATTTTGTCTTCAGGGTCTTTCTCTAGAGCCGCGTGTATCTGCGCTAGGATTTGGGCGTCTGTGAAGTGCATCTGTGTTATAGCGTCTTGTGGGCATTCGGCAACGCAGGTTCCGCAACCATGGCACATTGCAGTGATCACTTGCGCCGGTTTGTTAGGCTCGATCTTTATTGAACCGTAGGGGCATCTCTCAGCGCATATGCCGCATTTAGCCGTAACGTTTCTACACCTGCTTTCATCAACGACCGAAACTATGGGCTCGATCTTCCACTTCGGCTTTGAAATAACCGTTGCTGCTCTTGAAGCGGCGCCGCTTCCCTGCGAAACGCTGTATGGAATGTCCTTCAATCCTTGGCAGGCGCCAGCAAAGAAAATGCCGTCAGTGGGCGCGTCCAAAGGCTTCAGCTTCGGGTGGCTCTCCATGAAAAAGCCATCCGCGCCGCGAGTCAAGTTAAGAATGCGGGCCATTTCGTCTGAGCCTTTCGGGGCTATAGAAGCAGTAGCTAAAACGACCATTTCAGCTTCGATTTCTATAGGCTGACCGAGGTTAGATTCTTCAGAGTATACGAGTAGATTGTGAGTTTTAGGGTCTTCCTCTATGCGGCTTACGCGTCCGCGTATAAAGTTAGCGCCTTTCTCTCTTGCGCGGTCGTAGAATTCCTCGTAGCCTTTGCCTGGACTGCGAATGTCAATGTAGAACACGTAAACTTCCATGTCTTCCTTGTACTTCTCTTTCAGCTGAACCACGTGCTTCAGCGTGTACATGCAGCAGAAGTTTGAACAGTAAGGATACTTGTTCTTGTCACGCGAACCAACACACTGGATAAAGGCAACTGTGTGAGGCTTTTTCCCATCAGAAGCCCTGATGACTTTGCCGCCCGTTGGTCCCGCAGCGAGAATGAGCCTTTCGAATTCCATGGATGTAATAACGTTGGAGTATTTACCATAGCCTAAGAGCGGCATGTCGTAGGGCAGGTAAACGTCGTAGCCCGTGGCCACGATTATTGCGCCCACCTCTATTTCGATTTCTTCGGGCTTTTGCTCAAAGTTAATGGCTTCTCTTGCTCCGCAAGCGTCAATGCACTTGTAGCATTCGATACAATAGTCCTTGTTCAATGTGTAAATGAGCGGCACTGCCTGGTCGAAAGGCACGGATATGGCTTTTCTAGTGCCTAAGTTCATGTCCCACTCGTTGGGGAATTCGATGGGACAAACGTCTTTGCATTCGCCGCAGCCAGTGCACTTGTCAGCTATTACGTATCGCGGGTTCTTGCGAATTTTGACTTTGAAGTTGCCAACGTAGCCGTCCACTTTAAGCAGGTCAGCATTCGCGATTATCTCAATGTTCGGATGCCTTCCCACATCAACCATTTTTGGGCCTTCGATACAAATGGAACAGTCAAGCGTTGGGAAAGTCTTGTCAAGCGCGGCCATGTGACCGCCTATGCTTTCGGTCTTTTCCAGCAAGTAAACTTTGAAACCCATCTCAGCCAAATCTAGAGCGGCGTTGATGCCCGCGATGCCGCCGCCTACGACTAAGGCTTTGTTAGTTACTGAAACCTCTATTGTCTGAAGAGGCACCATTAATCGTGCTTTCGCCACTGCCATACGTATTACGTCTTTGGCTTTTTCCGTGGCTTCTTTGGGAGTGCTCGGGTGACACCATGAAACGAATTCGCGGATATTAGCCATCTCAAAAAGGAACGGATTCAAACCAGCCTCAGAAACCGTGCGCCTGAACGTCGCCTCATGCATTCTTGGCGAGCAAGCAGCAACGACAACACGGTTCAGTTTGTAGTCTTTTATGCCTTTTCGGATTTCCTCTTGCCCCGGATCCGCGCAGGTATAGCGGTTCTCTTTGACGTACGCGACATCAGGTATTGTTTTGGCGTATTCAACAAGCTCCTTTATGTCTAACGTGCCCGCGATGTTCAAACCGCAGTGGCATATGAAAACGCCTATGCGCAGTTCTTCGTTTGCAGATTGCTTCGGTGCTTCAGGCTGACTCATTTTATGACCTCCTCAAAAACGAACCGTTTGCACACCAATTCCCTCGCCTTCTGGGAACCTTTTGCCTTCAACTCTTTAACCGCATCAAGTGGTGATGTGAGCTTTTCCAGCGCTTTGTTCCATGCTCCAGAACGAACAGGCGTATGATGTATTTTTGTCCTTTTAAGCGTCAAAGCTTCATCGACGGGGCAAACCACTTTGCAAGCGCCGCAATAGTCACAGAAAAGTTCGTTAACGTGAACCTTCTTATAGTCGTCAGAAAGATAAAGCGCCCCTGTTATGGGGCAGACATCTAGGCAGTCGGTGCAGCCTTCGGGGCATTTTTCTTGATTGATGGAGATTTTGCCTTCCATGAATTTCCGCACTTTGATCACGCCGGGAGCGCATTTGAACTCGCAGACCCTGCAGGTTGGGCAATACTCTTTTTGGATAGCGAGGTTAATTTGCACGCGGCTTCTTTGGCTCGGTGTTAAAGATTCAAGATTTTCAACTGGTCGTCCATCATAGGCTAACCGAGTAACCTTGATCAAAGACAGGGGACAAGCGTTTTCACATTCGACGCAGTCCTTTGGGCACTGGCTGGTATCCACTTTTATGTCGCGGATGAGTTCTGGAAAACTCTCCTTATCAAGCACTGAAAGGACATGTTCGCCGTTCAACGTAAGTTTTATGGCGCCGTATGGACAGGAAACGTCGCATATTCCACAGAAATTGCACTTCGCCAAGTCGATGTCAACCTTGGCTTTCTTTGCTTTCTGACCCTCCACCTTCGGCTGTTTTTCAAGCTTAATAGCATCTTTTGGACAGGCTAAACTGCATATTTGGCAACCTGCACAACGCGTTTTATCAAGAGCTAACTTGTAGTTTTTAACGTGTAAAATCCATTCCAGAGTTAATGTATCTGCCGTATCTTTCTTTAGAGTTTTTAATGGCATCTATCTTGCCGCCAAGAGGAGTTTATGCATCGTAACAAATTGTCCAACGCTCTACCAGTGCCTGTTAGAATATTTCACTGCGGGGCTGTCGATATAAATATTGCTTGCAAGTAATGTTATTTTGCACATGCATTTAGTGAAAAACAGAGTTGGAAAGAATACATGAAAAGCATAACACTTAGCTTCGAACACTAACAGCAACGTAGCACTTCAGCACATCATCATCTTTAAGGGAAACTACCTCCAAACCAGCACTTTGCAACAACTCTCTAAAAGCTTCCAAAGAAAAAGCCTTCTTCAAACCAGTCACCACAATGGACGCGTCACGCTCCGCGATTCTCTTGATCTCCTTTAACGTTTCCAAGGGTTTCGGCAAGTTCTGAAGCACAGTAAAAGCGAAAACTACGCTAAAATGGTTATCTTTGAAGGGCAGGTGGTCAGCGTCAGCTTGAACTATGTGAACGTTGCGGAAATTTCTCGCGCGCTCCTTGGCTTGAAGCAGCAATCTGCTGGAAATGTCCACGCCCACAACCGTTTGGGCTTCGGCGGCGACATGGCTGAACAGAAGACCCGTACCGCATCCAACATCAAGGACATTGCTGTTGCGGGCTATGTTCAAGCATTCTAAGGCTGTTTTGTACTTGATTTCTTGTTCCTCAGCGTATCGCACATCATAAAGCTGCGCGGTCAAATCGTAACGCCGAAGTATCTTGCGCTTTTGGTTCCACTTGTTCACTGGAGATCCTTCAGAAATCTTATGTACAAAGGAACCCTCTAAAATACTTGGCTGAAACCAAATTGCAGGAATCAAACAAGTTAACGGTTCTCACTAATCCGAAGCTAAATGAAGCCGCGTCGATAATCGAAAAAGCGTTGGTGCAAAGAAGAACCCTTATTGTTGCTGGCAAGTGCCACGTTCGCTACACGGGCAGAGCGAAGTCAACTCTTGAGCCTGGCGAGCGCATATTGATCATCAAAGAAGACGGTTCGCTTCTTGTTCACCGCCCAGTCGGCTATGAACCTGTCAACTGGCAACCCCCAGGAAGCGTTTTTCACGTTCAAACCAAAGCTGACTCAATCGAGGTTCACGCAGTCAGGCAGAAACCGCGAGAAAGCGTAAGAGTAACATTTGACGAGATTTTAATGGTTTCAGCCTTCAGCCTTATAGATTCTGGAGAGTTCTCACTTCATGCCAGTGAACAAGACATGCATAAGGCAATTCTGCTGAAGCCTTCGCTTTTGGAGGAGGGCTTCAAACCCATAAGTTACGAGAAGAAAGTTGAGCCTGGATTTGTGGACGTTTATGGCGTGGATAAGAACGGAAAACTTGTGGTGGTGGAGGTTAAGAGGAAAACTGCTGGGAAAGAAGCGGTTCTGCAACTTGCCAAGTACATAGACGCCATAAAGGGCAAGGCGGACCGTGAGCTTCGAGGGGTGCTTGTTGCGCCGAGCTTGGGAAAAGATGTGCAGAGGCTGCTGGTGACGCTTGGGTTGGAGTTTAAGGCGTTAGACCCGAAAAAATGCGCGAAAGTATTAAAAAAAGTTGAAACCACAAAACTCGAAGCGTTCTTTAAAGAAAACAGCCCTTGACCAGCGCAGTGTAAGACAAGAAGTAGGAATCAAGGCACCCACTAAAAAATCATTATTACCGAGAAAGCTTAAATCAGTCGGGTTGCTTTTTGCCTTTCGAAGGTGAAAAGCGGACATGAATCTTTGGAAGGGCATTCCAGTTGGGGATAAGCCCCCGGAACTGCTGAACATGGTTATTGAAGTTGTAAGCGGCTCCAGAGACAAGTACGAGTATAACCCTGAATGGGAGACATTTGTTTTAGATAGGATAATTCCCTCATCTGTCATCTTTCCCGTTGAGTACGGGTTTGTCCCGCAGACCTGGCTTGAAGACGGAGACCCCTTGGACATCATGGCGCTAAGCTTTGAACCCCTAGAAGTCGGGGCTATAGCTAAAGTCAGAGTAATAGGCGCATTAATAATTGAAGACGAGAATGGAATAGACCCGAAAATACTCTCAGTGCTCGTAAACGATGCAAGGTTCGAAGGCTACAAAGACATCTCTGACATACACAAACACGAGCTGATAGAAATTCAGGAGTTCTTTGAGACATACAAGAGACTGGAACCTCACAAATGGGCTAAAACAAAAGGCTGGAAAAACGCAGCCGAAGCCATGGAAATCGTGGACCGTGCCATGAGAAACTACCAAGAACTACGCACAAAATAGCCCTTATAGTAACCCGTACTTTTTCGTTAGAGCTTAAGCGTTTTAGGGTATTTGTTGGCTTAAAGCCTGGTATTCCTTCTCTGAGAGCCAACCTTCCTTTGTTATGTACTCAAGTCCTTTTTTGATGCTTTCGCGCATCGAACTCACGTTTAAAATGTCCACGCTTTTGCCCATTTCCCGCATTTCCGTTTCAAACACCGCATTCTGCTGAGCTAGCACCTCAATTGTGTCCATCAGCGAAGTTATGACATCGAAGCGGCGAGCAAGTAACTGCTTGATTTTTGCCCTGCCCAAAGCGCTTTTGAGCTTAGTAGAAAGACCAATAGAATTGGCTTCTGACGGAGGAAGGAACAGGTAACGTTTCTTTGATTCCCCCTGATAACAGATTACATAGAAGGGGACATAAAACAGCACCACGTCTTTCAGCTCTGGGTCTTGTTTGACTCCGAGCTTTGCAAAGTTGGCGATGCTCGTTTCTCTTAACTTAGCTGTTCTGCCGAGGTGGTCTGTTATAAGCTTGGTTTGCTGTTCTAGGTTTTCTATTTCTTGCTTGTAAATTAGGATTTGCGCGTCGCGGGAAGATTCAAGTTCCAGCAGGGGTTGGCGCGCTTCTTTAATCTTAGTCTCCAATTCGGATTTTAAATTGAAGATTTCAAGAGACTTCTGCTCTTCCAAATCTTTAAGTGCTTTTTCTGTTTGCTTCAACTGATCTTCGATTTCCGAAAGCTCCTTCTTTGTTTCGCTGCTTTTTTCTTTCCACTTTTGCTCGCCAACAGAATCATCCCTTTCCGCGCGAGTCTTAGCTTCCAGTTTATACTGTTCAATTTTTGTAAGTGCCTGCTCCCTAGACTTTTCAAGCTTTACTTTTTCCTTTTGAACGGGAAGCCGCTGCTTCTCGAAGCGCTTTGCTGACTCGACAATTCGATGGTCGTAATCTTCTTTGAGGTGAGCGACTCTCGGAGCGACGATCTCTTCTTGCGCGTTAATCTTAACATCAAATTCTTCTTTGACGGCTTTGACTTTGCTGCGCAGTACCTTGACGTAGTGACCAGTTGCCTTGTTCATGAACTTCATACACCGATGAAGCCTATCAAGGTCCTCTTTGAAAGAAAGATGCAGAGTTTTGAGTTCATCTAATGTGGACGAGATTGTTGACTCCTCTATGATTGGAGAAAGCAACGCCACGTTACTGGGTTGATCGTCTATTGCTGTTGCCTCGCGGCGGTAAGGATCAAACTCGCCTAAGAACCCTGGATCGCTTATTAAACCGTTTATCAGAACCCCTTTTTCCGTCACTGGTGCCTGAAAATAGTTGATGTGGTCGGAGAGGAAAGCCAGATAAGTTTCGCGCGTTTTTGAACCCCTTTTCAGGTTCTCCATGAAAGCTTTCACATCTGGAATTACAGCATACGGCAATGTGTATTTGGCCCTATTCAAACCATCGAAAATGAGCGTCGTTTCAGACCATGGGAAAAGCCAAAGCGGATAGCCTATTTTAGCGATGAAAACAATTTTTTCTTCAGAACGCTTTGAGAAAAAACCGCCGCCTTTTGCTCTGTCTACTTCTGCCAGCGAGAAAACAGTGGCTACCTCAAAATCTGCTGTGAAGGGTTCCTTGCGGTTTTCTGAAAGAACTGAAAAAGGCAAAATAAACTCCTTGAATGCCGAGCCAATTCCTGACATGAGTGTCCCTTAATATAATTGAAAGTGGTATCATTTTAAGATTTGTCATCAAGTTCGGGTACTGCTTGAGAAAAAGTCCGTAAGCTTCTTTTGGAAAAGCGCTTTCTTCAAAAGCTCGCTTTGCAGTATCCACCGTCGCAGCGGAATCTCAAATCTGCTGCTGATGAATTTTAAGGATTCATCCAGAGTGTTGAAAAGATGAGGCGCTTGTCGCATGGCGTTTCTAACGTTTTCTCGCACTTGCCATACGCCTACGGGCATTATGTATCCTGGACGGGCTTCACGCAAAACGATCACAGTAGCTTGCCGTCTTTCTTTGACTAGCTGCTCGCACACCGCTAAGCGGGCGGAGTAGTAGCAGCCGCCTATCTGCGCGTATGTTGTTCGCCCATTGTTGCCTTCGTAGTCTGAAAATATCACCGTGCTCCTGCCGTTGGGATTCCAAACTGTGCCAGGATACCATGCCTCCATAGACTCGTAGCTCCAAGCGGCTGGAATCATTAAAATCTCAAAAACGTTGTCCAAGTACTGTGACTCGTAGACGCGGTACTCGTTTATCTCGGGGAAAGTCTTCACTTTTTCCACAAGGTTTTTGGAGACTATGTCGTCCACGGCTGTTATGCTCCAGCGGGTTGGAACCAAACGCCTGTTTTTTTCTATGCCGAAGGCGCCGACGCTGAAGGCTTTCTGAATTTTCGTGACCATGACGCCTCGGTCGTAAAGCTCCAGCACAGCTTGCGTGGCGCGTAAATCGGTGTCGTAGTAGGCTTTTTCTACTCGATGGTCGAACCGCGCGTTGCCGACGTGCAGGTCTTTTATGGGCGCGGAGGGACCGAAGGGCTGGACGCTGTCATCCATGAATATGAAGCCTCGGGGCTTTTTTGTCAGGTTCAGTTCGGTGTCCACGCTGTTTTCTGCGAGGGCTAACTCGCGGGTTTGCTCCATTATCTTGCCTGCCTCATTGAACTTTTGCACGTGAACGCGGTGTTTGCCGCGAATAAGTAGCGAGCGGAAGCCCACGATTTCGTCTATTGACCTTCCGAACCACCGTTCTGGCAGGTCGTAGAGGCTGGTGTCTTCGTTAACGGGCGGCACGAGAGGTCCAGCGTACACGTGTGGGTAGCCGATTCTTCCGATGAACACGCTGGGCGGCGAAACACCTGAAATATCTTCGGTTGACATTAAAGGCACGCTTTTCAGGTAATAGTTGACTTTGACCATTATTGGACAGCGAGTTTTCCCACAGAGAAACCTAGAACCCTTACATACTACGCACAGGCTGCTTCGTGAAGCTCGGGTGATTATCTGGCTTTCTTCGACAGTTGAACTATTACTGCGTTTTATGTAGTTAAGTAGCCAATTGTCGGGAGCGCTTGCACTGTGAGGTTCAGATGGTAGGGTCATAGTCGTCTTTGATGATTGATGTAACGGTTTCATATGCTTTCTGCATTGATAGGCGGCAAAATTTAAGATGTTCTGATCGAAAATTAAAGCAAATCTACACACAAAACTTTAAAAAAATAAAGCTAAAACTCTCATTATCCCTTACTAGAAGAAAGTTATAGAAAATTAGCTTGTCTTTTCTTGGATTCAAGACCATAAAAGTTTATAAACTTAGAGCAAGTTCTCCTGTAAAAGGAGAAGGCGAGTTTGCAAAAGGCTTCAAAGGTAGGGTGCATTGTACTTTTAAGTTTACTTCTTGCATCCATAGGCGTGGCTGTTTACGCTGCGACAACAGTTAACGTATTAATAGGGAACCCCAACGGAGGTAGCGTTAAAGGTCATTGGTCAGACCGTTATTGGGTGGGCGAAATCCCCATAACGGTGAGCGGTGACGACGCAGAGTGCAGCCAGCAGACAAAGGCGTACTGCATAAACTATGACAAAACAATCTGTGTCGGCACCACATACCCCGCAGAATTAGCGGCAGTAACGGAAAATGCAGAGTGGAGGGCCGTGAGTTACATTTTGACGTGGTATCATCCCCCAGCGACCGATGACGCGGCAGCTGCTAATCAAGTAGCCATCTGGAGACTTCTAAACAGCACAAGAGATTATGACTACGTGAAACAACCTTGGCTCATTTCAGACCTTGATACCGCAGGCAACAATCTAGCAGAAGAAGTCAAAGACAAAGATGTTGTAAGGCAGGGCGATGTGTTCCAGTGGATTGAACCCGTAACGACCAACCAGTCAGCAGTGATGGGTAATCCAGGCGAAACAATTACTTTCAAGGCTAAACTCACAGACGCCTTTAATGTGCCGAAACCTGGCGTGAGAGTGCTGTTCACCGCAGTGCTCGGAGCAGACGATGTTGAATTGGACCCAGCGATGACGCACACAGACAGCGACGGAATAGCCGCTGTTACCGTTAAGGTGCCAGAAGACATTCAGAATGGCGAACGCATCAAAGTTGAAGCTTCAACCAAAAGCGTGTGGCCACAACTGTACTTGGATTTGAGTGATGATTACAGGCAAGACCTAATTGGAATCGGAACCTGCTTTGAGTTGACGGTGGAAACAAACGTTTGCGTCTTAGCGTACATTCTGATGATTCCAGAAGTGCCTCTTGGAACCTTAACCGCTGGTGCTGCATGCGCTTTCGCTTTCGTGTTCTGGAAAAAAGGCGGACGCCTGAAAAAGCAAAAAATGAAATAGACTGCTCTCGTGACCTCTTTTTCTATTTTCCAGTTGTGTTAATTATTTCTGTCAGCCTTTTACAGTGTACTCGGAAATCTTATTAGGTATGTCCGAAGGGACATAGCAATGTTAGGTGCACACGTTTGAAGTCGGTTTTGTTTATTTGCATGCATAATTCTGCGCGTTCCCAGATGGCAGAGGCTTTCCTGAACGCCCTTTGCGGAGACAGGTACGAAGCAAAAAGCGCTGGAATCACACCTACTCAAATTAATCCTTACGTTGCTAAGGCGATGGCTGAGATTGGCATTGACCTTTCAACGCATCATTCTAAGAGCATACTGGAATTTCAAGGAAAAACCTTTGATTACGTGGTTACGGTCTGCGACGCGGCACGCGAAGCCTGCCCATTCTTTCCCGGAGAAAAAGAAATCCATAAAAATTTTCCAGACCCATCAACGTTCAAAGGGAGCGAAGAGGAGATACTGCGGAAAGTCAGAGTTGTGAGAGACGAAATAAAAGACTGGGTAGAGAGCACTTTCTGCAAAGAAGGTTAGTTGCGAGTTTTCTTTTCAGGCTATTTTTTTGGTTCCTCTTCGTCTTCGAAGATGAATAGGTCGTCTATGGTTGTTTTTAGTGCTTGGGCTATTTGGTGCGCCAGCATCAGTGAAGGGTTGTATTTGCCTTTTTCCAGGTAGAGTATGGTTTCTCTTCTTACGCCCACTTTTCTCGCTAGGTCGTCTTGTGTTAGGTCGTATCTGGCTCTTAGTTCTTTGATTCTTGTTTTAAATGTCATTAGTTGTCGCCTTTTCTGCCTAAGAGCCAACGCAGTACAAGGAATGACAAATTGTAAACCAAGAGCGCTGCTATTAGCGGGTATCCAGCATCATTGTCGGGCAAGCCAAAGAATTCTATACCTATGAGTTGTATCCCCAGAAACGCCAAGATGGAATAGGACCCAATGTATAAAGCATAAGTTGCAGCCTTTCCGTTAATCTTTTGAGTCCGTTCATCCTGTGCGGGAAAGCCCGACTTTCTGTCTTTGTATTTTTTCCATGCTACCAGAATGCCGACTAATACAATCAGGGCTGCTATTCCAACGCTTACAATTGGCCATACAGAAGTAGTCATGGTTGCCACCTTTTTGCTGAAGTTATGATTTTTTCTGGTGATTTTGTAGTGTTCTTAAGTGTCGATTTTGTGGTGAAAGTGCTTATCAAGCCGATTCCGACTATGCCAGTAACGATGGCGATGCCGGTGGTTCTGTCGCCGAAGATACTTCCGTTTACCATTAGAAAGGCGCCTGTCAAGCATAGAGACAATCCTAACGCGAATAACGCACGTTGCCAAATCCTGATGTGATTTTTCTTCAACTTTTACACCTCATTATCTATTTCTAACTTTATATTATACATTTTTAACTTCATGTTAGATAAATATAACATTACACTATTTAAGCTTTCCTGCGTTACAACTAAAATTCAAGAACTTGCCCTGAAAATCCTAAACCACATTATCTGAAGACAGTAGTTATTGAGTTCTGTTGGAGAGGGCGTTTTTATAGAAGAGGAGGTAAGTTCTTTGCGGTAACGCATAACGTTATGAACGCCCAAACATAACGACATAACTTGCAACCAGCCACATTTAAACCTATTCCCAACCTCCCTGGCAAGTGCACATAGATAAACACCGTCCAACATCTTGAGAAAAAACCCCTTAGCCTAAACACAAACTCGGATTCACACCCGTAAAACATAGTTCACCTCTTTCTGCTAAGAAACAGTATCATAAACGTGATAGCTATAATTGATGTTATGATGCTGTAGGCGGATGCCAATGATGAGCCGAAGTATTCCCACAAACTCCCAACCACAGCGTTTGAAACGAAGAAAGCAGAACCGACAACGAGATAGTAAATGCCATACGCTGTTCCTATCAAGTTTCTGTCGACATATTCTGGAATTAAAGCTCTCTGAACTGTTTCGATGATTCCGAAATAAAGACCATAAGACACGGCAACCAAGAAAGCGTTAAACCCACTGATTGGGAGAAACAAGATAAGCATAACACTTGAGAGGAAGACGCTGTAGCCCAAGATCATGACTTTTTCTTTTCCTATTCTGTCAGATAAGACGCCCGCTGGGATCGCGATGGCGACATGCGCAACGTTAACAGTTGCATAGACTAAAGGGATAAACGAAGCTACAATTCCAGCTTCTTGTGCATTAATGAGAACAAAGGAAAAGTTGAATGCACCCAAAGAAAAAATTCCCACAATAACGAGTAGCCAAGAAAAATTACCTTTCAAGACAGCCTTAATGCCTGCAAGCAATTGAAAATCTCCAACGGCATCGCCGAACCGTTCCTTAACAACAAACAAGAGTATTAAAAGTGCAATAGCGCCGGGTATTAGTGTCAGCCAGAAGACATCTCTTAGAGTCAGACCTAGAATTAACATAACTGTTGAGGCAATCACAGGTCCCACGATAGCACCTGACTGATCAAGAGCTCTATGCAAACCAAAAGCCGCGCCTCGACGTTTCTCAGAAACCGACTCGCTAAGGAGAGCATCACGAGGCGGCGTGCGAACGGCTTTTCCAACGCGGTCAGAAACCCTGACTACAAAAACATCTAATGGTGTCCTCGCTATTGCGAAAAGAGG
>Ga0315551_10000933_pt1 | contig 22736 bp, 20 predicted proteins | sample SalMarSW160290MG_FD_203678 | JGI IMG/M metagenome (GOLD analysis project Ga0315551, IMG submission 203678) | Salt marsh sediment microbial communities from the Plum Island Ecosystem LTER, Massachusetts, United States - Salt Marsh Sediment SW1602-90 ...
GGAATAGACGAGATTAGTGACAAATTCACCTGGAGAGAAAAGGCGATGGTGGCTGCGCCATTTTTTTCCGTCAGAAGAGACATCCACTCGAATCCTTAAAGCGTAGTCGAGGGTATAGTTCCCTTGGTAGAGAGATATTCTGTCCACTCTCTGAGGCTCTTTAAATTCGACGAGAATATAGTCTCCTGAAGTTTTTCCCCGCTCTGTGGTCCACCTGGTGCTCATGTCGTTATCCTTAAGGCGAGGCAGGAGATCGGTTCTCAAGTCGGATGACAGCTTCCAGAGCTCATGCGGGATTTCCGTGTATTTAGCATCCTTTTCTGGTCTTTTTTCTTCCTTTGGAGAAATCACCCGAAAAACAAGATCATCTCCCAATTTATCAGAAAGAGCATTGGATTTCCTGAACGAATACCGAAATTCTTTTTCGAGTTTCAAATCCTCTGTAAAATTTTCCTCAATGTCCTGGATGACTCTTTCGATCCGGCGTTCTTTCCACATATTCTTGTGCAGGATCACGTTATCCACTCCCAATGCTTTTAAAATATCCATGCAGGCCCAGGAAGGAAAACCCATGAACATATTCCTGATGTAGTAAATGGCAGGAGGGATAAAGCCACTGTAGCCATTAACCATTCTTTTTTGGTGAAATATGGAAAAATACATATAGATGGTATCCTTACCGATGGGATAACGAAAAGGAAGCTCGATGATGGTATCCTTTTCAGGTCTCCCTTTCAACCAGTGATAAGTAGGAGGTATATCTTTTCCAGTGGGGACAAATCTCATTCTTTGGGGGAGGGAAAGGTACTCCAGATTCAAGAAGAGAACCAGAGTAACACTGACCCAAATTTCAACCTGCCTCCTTTTTAAGTATGTACACAGTAATTTTATTCCGTAACCGGCAAGAACTGCAGTGGCAAAGATAACAAAAATGGCATACCGTGAGGGAACCCGGATGCCCTTGAAGCCTGGGATATAGTTATAAAACCATTGGAAAGGAAGGGGGATAAAACTACTTCCTAAGGAAAGGAGAAAGGACCAGGCTAATAGTGTAGTATAAACAAACAAATTTTTATCCTCCGGCACCGTCTCTTTTTTTTTCTTGAGGACATATTTGATGAAACTGACTAGTAGAACGAGGAATCCCGCCAAGAAAATCATAAAGGCCGGTTTAGCGGTATTGTGGGCGGAAAGACGAATGAGGCCCAGATCAAGATCAAATCCACCAGTCCATTGGACAATCACGACGATCGATGCATAGATCAAAACTATGGATAAGGCAATCCATCTGAGAATTTTCGTTTTAATGCGAAACAAATTCCTCTTTTTCCACAGAAAAAAAGCCGCCAGAAATATGGCTCCTATTCCTGGGCTCAGAAAGCGTTCGTGCCTACCTAGAGAGTTGAGAAATCGAGCGAGAAAGACATTATGTGGATTCACAGCCAGATAATTAACAAAGTCCGCTCCTTTGGTTAGTCCCCGCTGGAAGCCAAAGGTCTTAAAAATGGACATATAGGGAAGGGAAAAAACCGCAAGCATGGATCCTGCCAAGACTAAAGGGACTCCGAGCTTCAAGAGAAAAGGAATATTTATTTTCTTCCAGTGAAGGAGGAGAAAAACGGGAAGAACCACTGCCAAAATGGAAACATAAAAAAGACCGTAATAGACACAACACAACGCTTGAAGGGTGAAACCGAGAGAAAAAAAGATCGAATGCTTGAGCTGACCGTCCTCAAAATATTTGTGCAGAAAAAGAAATGAGAGCGGAATCGGCCAGGCGTGGAGCAACTGCAAATGACTGACATGATCTAAGTTATATGTAGCGAAAGCAAACATTATCCCACTGGCTATTGCGGCAAGACCGTTCTTGGTTAGGTAGCGAATGAAGAGATACATGACGTAACCGTTGAGAAAATAGGCCAGCAAAAAGACAAAATTATAAGCCAGGATTGGATTTTTGAAAACAAGGTCTACAGGCAGGGAAATTAAAGCCTGAGGCAGTAGATGTTCGGAGTAGGTGAGAGTGTTGATGTGGGGATAAAAGATGTTCGCTTGGAAAAGGTTCAAAGGATCGGTAAACAACTTGTGGCGCACATGAGAAAGTATCCAGGTATTTAACAGACTGTCTCCCATCTCAGATATAGAACGGTTGGGATGAAGGGAGAGGGGAAGAAGATGGATGAAGGTCAGAAGAACAAAAAGGACCAGAACCCAGAATGAAGTTCTCTTTTTTGAACTCGTGGATCTCATTCTTTGCTAAGATTTATAATATCGTTTGATCCTTTTGTCAAAATTTCCTGAAAATCCAGGACATGTACCGAATTCACAGCCAGGGCTATATCCTGTCTCCAGATGACCGGGCCTCGTTCAGTGAGGTGTCCCTGATTGACAGTGGGGAAGGGAAGGGAATATAATCTGTATCCAAAAGAGAAAATGTTTTCTCCTGAAATTCTGCTTGGCGCGGGATGGTACCCAGAAGAGAATGACGGGATCCACGCCTTCCGCTGGATGAAAAAAGAGGCCAACTTTTTTATCAAAAACTATCAGGTTACCGGAAGAAAATACCTCCTCATCACAGCAGCCGGACACGCTGATCCTGAAGAACAGCACGTTATCCTTGAACTCTACATCAACGGTCAGAAAAAAGGAGAAAAGGAAATTGATGAATCCTTCTGCTCCTATGCTTTTCCCTTTGAAGAAACGGGTAATATCCAATTTGATTTTGCTTTGAACAAAACATTTTCTGTACCTGGGGATGGCCGTCAGCTTGGTATCATGCTGAGAAGGATGGAGTTTATCAAGGCTTCAGAGACTGGCATTTTCCTCGAGGGATGGTATGGCTGGGAATTTGATGATCTGTTTCCCTTTAGATGGATGAAGAAGAAGGCAAAATTTAACCTCTCCACTGAGCACAAAAGAAAACAAAAGTATATCTCCTTCTATATTTTTTCTGAATTTCATGATTTTAGTCAGAAGCTGAACATTTCTCTTCATGACAGTGCACTTTCAGAGATTACTCTCCTTCCTAAGTGGAATTTTTACAGCTTTCCTCTCCAGCTTGCGCCATCCGTTAAAAAAGAACAGATGAATCCCGAAAGTGAGATGGCTGCTGATAGACCTAGAACCGATGAACTTAATCTGTCCCTGAATAGAGTTTTGCCTGAAGAATATCACCAAGGTGACGGCAGACAACTGGGGATCAGAGTCAGCTATCCAGAATTTCATGACCATGATGAAACTCACCGTCTCTTTATGTTTTTCCATAAGAATGCCCTTTTGAATTATCAAGAAATGAGAGAGGGCAAGACAAAACTTGCTTCTTTTCCTCTGAATTTGGGTGTCGATTTATACGGAAAATGCAACATCTACCCTCACTGCGTTTATTGCCTGTGGGAACGGATGAAAGAACTGGAAGGAGAATATGCCGAGGTGAATGTGGATGAGAGAACCCTGGAAGGTTATGGGCATTTTTTTCAGTCAGCGCGCCTGGTGATCAACTGTTCCTTCGGAGAGCCTCTTCTCCATCTTCGATTTGGAGAAATTCTTGAATTCTGCCAAGAGCAGAAGAAGATTCTCGAAATATCAACCAATGGCCAGTCTTTTACTCCAAGAACGATCCAGGCTTTACTGGGAAAGCCCGTTTACCTCTATGTTTCCCTCGATGCAGCCTGTAAAGATACCTATGCCAAGATCAGAAACGACCGTTGGGACTCTATCATCCCCCATCTCAAGCTTTTAAATCAGGAAAGAAAGAAAAAAGGTAACCTTCCTAAAATCTACATGGTCTTCATGCCCATGAGAGTAAACCTGGGAGATTTAGAAGCTTATTTTCAGCTCTGCCAAATAATCGAAGCCGATTCTCTGGTCCTTCGTCCTCTGAATTACTTGGAGAATCCCCAGATAGAGGCTGATCGAGGAGGCTACCATTTTGATTACGAAAAAGAACTTCTCTCTTCCCAGGAACTCGAAGAAGTCTTCTGGAAATGTGATGAATATTCAAAGAAGTATGATGTACCTGTGGCTAACCAATTCACATTCGGAAAGACCGAGGAGCTGGTTTCAAATGGAACATCATACCTTTCGCCAGAAAAACAAAGGTTTTAAGCCATGGATCAAGAAAAGAACATCTTAGTCCAAAAGTCCTCCCCCCAGGAGGAAGGTCAACCATCTCCCTCCCCCCCTCTATGCCGAGAGCCCTGGGAGAGCTATTATATCCTTCGCCGCGGCATCCTACCATGCTGTCATGGAAGCCAACCCATCGCCCCCATGTCAGAGTGGGCTACGGCCTGGAATTCCCCTCAGCTTCAGGAGATAAGATTCTATCTCAGTCAAGGAAAACTCAGTCCTTATTGTCTGGACAGTCTTTCCTGTCCCATTGTCCAGAAATATCTGGCCAAGCAGAAACAACAGTCTCTTCTTGCTCATATCTCTCCTCAGCAAAGACCCCCTCTTCTCAGGTTTATAAACAAATTGCTCTTCCGGATTCCCGGAAAACTTTATCGGGTTTTTCAAAGCAAGAAGAGAAAAGAGTCACTTGATGTAACCAAGAGTTCTTAACATTTCTTTTGTCTTATTGTCTATCTTGATTTCTTTTTTCTCTTTCATCGCTTCCCTAACAAAAGAATCCAATTCCTTCTTAAGTTTTACTACTTTGTTGCTAAGAGGCTCTCCTGAAAAAATATTCTCCATCTCATCAGGATCTGCCTTCAAATCGAAGAGTTCATAGGCTTTTTCTTCAGGAGTGAAGATAAGATGCCAGGGAAACTGCAGAATGGCGAACCGGTCTTTTACTGCCTCGGGCGTATAGGTTTCCTGGTAGATGGTGAATTCCTTCTCTTTCCCTAACCGGAGGAGATTTCTTCCTTGAAAATGAGAGAGTCTTTTCAAGCCCATGGTTGACATGATAGTGGGCCCCACATCGAGAAGCGTCACAGGTGATGAGATTCGTATGCCCTGTTTCACAGCGTGAGGATTATAGATGATGAGAGGAACTTTCATGTAGATATCATATAGAAAATGGATATGTCCGATATGCGGATCTCCCATTTGATTCAGGTATTCACCAAGCCCCTCTCCATGATCACCGACCATCAAGATATGAGTCTTTGGAAAAAGATTTGCCCCTCGCAGTCTCTCCCAGAGTTTGCCGATTTCTCCATCCATGTATTCCACTTCTCTTCTGTACAACTCCCTGACCGCCTGGATAGGAAGTAGGAGTCGACCTCGAAAAGAAAGCACAGTTTGCCGACCAGGGGAAGGGCAATCCAGGTCGATGATACTCTGTTCTTTGGAGAAAAAGAAGCTATCCTCATCCTGAATGAGCCACCCACGAGAGAATTGAATCCCGATTTCTTTATCTTTAATATTCAGCTCATCAAAGCGAGCTTGAAACGCATAAGATTTATCCCGGTAGAGGTTATTAACCTCGAAGCGGAGGGTATTTTTTCCCTCCTTCAACTTTAAAGGGACTTCATATGTGGTGTATTTGTTCAAGCAGTACTCCCCGAGAAATTCGCCGTTGAGGAACACTTTCAAATCCGAGGGCAGGGTGGGGGGAGCATACGGATCATGGGGATCTGAATAATGAATCCAGAGAAAGAATTTCTTCTCCTTGTTTCGATCCAGCCACGAAAAAACATGCCTGTTGACTTCCTCTGCTGCAAGATACCAGCGCCCTTTAGGAAAGTCATCCTGATATTCTTGAAATCCCTCATCAAGACCAAATTGGGACTTCAATACGCCTAAGGAGACAAACGCAGCCGTGGCATAGCCATTCTTGTGAAAGATATTCACGAATGAAGGCCTCTTCCTTGTCGGACTTATAGCCTGTCCATTGTTGTAGTTCTTCATTGTATAAGGAGGTTCAGAAAAGAAAATGGAAGCGTGGGAGGGCAAGGTGATGGGGATGACGCTATAACAGTTTTCATAAAGCGTTCCCTCCTGAGCTAAAAAATCGATATGGGGAGTGGAAGCCTTACCCGGCTGGTAAGCGCTGATGAAATCCGCTCTTTGTGTGTCCAGAGTGATGAGGATGAAATTATCTTGACTTGGTGGTTTTTGACAACCAGGGAAAAAAGATAGAAGAAAAAAGAGACTCAAAAAACCTATCAGGAGGAACAGCAATCTTTTTCTAACTGATTGTATTAAATGGGATTGCAATTTAAATTCCCTGTCCTTTTTTAGGATAACTTGGTTAAGCCTTTTTAGATTTAGAGATTATTATGGAAAAATAAAAAAAATTTGTCAAAATGATTGCATTGTTCTGTTTATTTTTATAAAATTTATGCCTTTAATTCGCGAAATATGATAGAGCTCCTTTTAGTTTTCCTTATCTTCGGGTTCCTAGGAGTAGTCCTCGTCATTATGAATAAACTCCTCGGACCCAAACGAAGTAATCCTACAAAAGAGAGTCCCTTTGAATGTGGAAGCCCCTATCTCCAGGAAGAAATCAATCCCGTTCCCATAAAATTCTACTTGGTTGCCTTCATCTTCCTCCTTTTCGACATAGAAGTGGTGTTTTTCTTTCCCTGGGCGCTGGTGTTTAAGAAAATCGGCAGCACCGCTTTTATCGTCATGCTCGCCTATCTTGTGATCATCATCATCGGTTTCATTTATGCCTGGAAAAAGGGCGCTTTCCAATGGGAACGCTAAATCAGCAAAAGAGTTTGATATGGAAGGCGGATTCATCACCACAAAGTTTAATCACATTCTAGGCTGGGCCAGAAAATTTTCCCTTTTCCATTACCCCTTTGTGACAGCCTGCTGCGGAATGGAATACATGTCTGCAGCCTGCGCCCACTTCGATATCGACCGTTTCGGGGCTGGCTGGACCCGGTTTTCCCCCCGTCAATCTGATATGCTCCTTGTCGTCGGCACTATCACCCAGAAATTGGCACCTGTTCTCAGGACTGTCTACAACCAGATGACAGAACCCAAATGGGTGGTTGCCTTTGGCACTTGTGCAGTAAGCGGCGGTATCTACGACAATTACGCCGTAGTCCAAGGAATCGATCGTATCATCCCCGTTGACATTTATATACCCGGATGCCCGCCTCGACCCGAAACGGTCCTTGATGGCTTGGTCAAGCTCCAAGAAAAAATCCAAAACCAAGAGCAAGAATGGAGATGGAAAAGAAAAAAGCCTTAGACGACCTCAGGAAAAGATTCTCAGGAAAAATCAAAGAGACCTTCCTTAAATTCGGAGATGAGATCGTCATCATCGAAAGAGATTCACTCCTCGATGTGGTCAAATTTCTGATGAAGGAACCTTACTCTTTCACTATGCTCCTGGATCTGACATGTGTTGATCACATCGGGCAAGAGAATCGTTTCCAGATGGTTTACCACCTTTTCTCTCTCTCCAACAATCACCGCCTGAGAATAAAGCTCTCTCTCCCCGAGAAAGACCCTGTTGTGGATTCTTTAACTTCTTTCTTCAAGAATGCCAACTGGCTGGAGAGAGAAGTTTATGACATGTTCGGAATACAATTCAACAGGCATCCTGATCTAAGGCGGCTCTTCATGTATGAGGGATTCGAAGGCTATCCTCTGCGAAAGGATTATCCTCTACGAAAGCGTCAGCCTAGAATTCGTTTGAGAAAATAAGATGTCGACAAAAATTCAAAAAGAAGCTCGCAGGGAAAGTATGCTCCTCAACATGGGTCCTTCTCATCCTGCCATGCATGGCACAATTCGAGTCATGGTAGAGCTGGATAGCGAAAGGATCCTCAATTCAGAAGTGGAGGTGGGCTATCTTCACAGAGGTTTTGAAAAAACCTGCGAGCACCGGACTTACTTCAACCTGCTTCCCTACACAGACAGGCTGAATTATGTCTCTCCTCTGATCAATAATCTCGGCTATGTTATGACCATAGAAAAGATGCTGGGCATAGATGTTCCGGAGCGGGCTCAGTATATCCGGGTCATCATGAGCGAACTTTCGCGAATATCCGATCATCTCACCTGCCTCGCCGCCATGGCCATGGAATGCGGCGCGTTCACCGTTTTCCTCTACAAAATAAAGGCCCGTGAGTTCATCTGGGATGTCATCGAGCGGACTACGGGTGCACGGATGACCACTTCTTACATCCGAATCGGAGGAGTAAGGGCTGAGCTGCATCCTGACTGGAGGGACGACCTCAAAAAAGCCATCGTCGAAACCCGGAAAGTCCTCAAGGATGTCCATGGCCTTTTGGACAAAAACAAAATCTTTCTCAACCGAACACGGGACATTGCCGTTGTTTCTGCCCAGACAGCCATCAACTACGGATGGACGGGTCCCTGTCTCCGCTCCACAGGCGTTTATTATGACGTACGCAAAGCCCATCCCTATCTCGTCTATGACAAAATCGACTTTGAGGTTCCTCTCGGAGAAAGAGGAGATAATTTTGATCGCTACATGGTTCGGATGAAGGAAATGGAGCAGAGCCTGCGGATCATCGAACAGGCAATGGAGATGATACCCGAGCCATCTTCTCCGCTTCAGCTGATGGCTGAAGGGATGAAGCCAGCCGAGGCCATCAAAGCCTCTAGAGCGCAAAAAGTCGAAGAAAGAATCATGCTCTCTCCTAACCTCGAAGGCTCAGAAAAAGAACGGTACAAGGATATTTCGACAGCGGAAAAAAAATATACGGTGCCTCCTAAGGAGGATACCTACACCAACATAGAGGGTTTGATCAACCACTTTAAATTTTTCATGGAAAAGCACGGTATAAGACCTCCTAAGGGAGAAGTCTATTTTTCGGTTGAAGGGGGAAACGGGGAACTGGGCTTCTACATCGTCTCGGATGGAACAGACAGACCTTACCGCCTGCATCTCAGAGCCCCTTGTTTCCACCTGGTCTCTGCTATGGAGGAAATGATTCAGGGCCATTATTTAGCTGACATCATCCCCACTTTTGGTTCCCTGAACATGATCGGTGGAGAACTGGATAGATGAGTCCTGAATTTTCGAATCAAACCCGCAAAAAAATCGAGGAAATTCTCTCCCGCTATCCCCAGAAAGAAGCAGCCATCCTTCCCATTCTGCATCTTGCCCAGCGAGAATTCGGCTCCATCTCAGAAGAGGAGGAAAAACTTGTTGCAGGGATATTGGGGATAAAGCCCATCAAGGTCAGAGAAGTGGTCAGCTTCTACACCATGTTTAACCGTGAGCCTGTGGGAAAATACCATATCCAGGTCTGCTCCAACCTGAGCTGTACCATCATGGGCGGGGAAAACCTGATCGATTATCTGACGGAAAAACTGGGAATTCGGTCGGGTGAGACCACTCCCGACAAAAGATTCACTCTGACCACTGTAGAATGTTTAGGAGCCTGTGAACAGGCTCCCTGTATGATGATCAATTTTGAATTCTATGGGGACTTAGACAGAGAAAAAATCGACGAAATCCTGGATAAACTGGAATAAACAGTGGAAGAAAAGGTCCTAACCAAGCAGTTTGATCTCAAAAATCTGCACAAGATCGATGTCTATCTCGAACAAAAAGGATACAGCGCTGTCCGCAAAGCCTTGCAGATGAAACCCAAAGACATCCTAGAAGAAGTGAAGAAGGCCAATCTCAGAGGCAGGGGAGGAGCGGGTTTCCCCGCAGGAATCAAGTGGGGTTTTGTTCCCAAGGACGTGGACAAACCCAAGTACCTGTGCGTCAATGCCGATGAAGGTGAACCTGGAACCTTTAAAGATCGCTACATAATGAGCCACAACCCCCATCTTCTGCTGGAAGGTATCATCATCACCTCCTTTTGCGTGGGAATCTACACAGCTTTCATCTACATCCGTGGTGAGTATGAGGCGATCGCTCTAAGGCTTGAACAGGCCATCGCCGAAGCCTACAAAGAAGGATTTTTGGGAAAGAATATCTTGGACAGCGGAGTGGATCTGGACGTTTTTGTCCATCGCGGCGCTGGCGCTTATATCTGCGGCGAAGAAACCGCGCTGCTTGAATCGCTGGAAGGCAAGCGTGGTTATCCACGGCTAAAACCCCCTTTTCCCGCCTCCATAGGACTTTTCCAATGCCCGACAGTGATCAACAACGTGGAAACCATCTCCAACATCCCTCACATCATTCTTAACGGGGCAGAATGGTTCCTGAAGAGAGGCTTGCCCAAGGATGGTGGTACTCGGATTTTTGGAGTGAGCGGGATGGTGAAAAAGCCCGGTATCTATGAGTTACCCATGGGCACAAATCTCAGAGATATCATCTTCAAGCATGCTGGAGGGATGAAGGAAGGCAAGGAACTCAAAGCGGTCATTCCAGGGGGAATGTCGGCTCCTGTGCTTAAGGCCGATGAAATCGATATCAGCATGGATTTCGACTCCTTGGTGGCGGCTGAAAGTATGCTGGGTTCGGCTGCCATTATCGTCATCGACCAAGAAACATCCATGCTGGATGTCTTAAAGCTAGTCACCAAATTCTATTCCCATGAATCCTGCGGCCAGTGTACCCCCTGTCGGATCGGGAATTCTTGGATCAACAAGATCACCAAAAGGATCGCAGCAGGAGAAGGCCAAAGAGGTGACCTGGACAATATTGAGCGTTTGGCCTCCAACATCCTGGGGAAAACCCTGTGTCCATTAGGGGATGCGGCAGCCATGCCTATTCTTTCTTTAGTAAGGAAGTTTCGTCAGGAGTTGGAATCCCATATTAAAATTGAATGAAGCAAGATTAAGATGGTTAAAATATTCATAGACGAAAAGCCTGTAGAAGCTGATGATAGTGCCACCATCCTTCAGGCAGCTGAGAAAGCCGGTATCCCCATTCCCCATTTCTGCTATCATGCAGCCTTCCCTCCTGAAGGGAGCTGTCGCATGTGTCTGGTGGAGATCGAAGGTCTTCCTAAACTCGAGCTTGCCTGTTCCACCCGGATAAGGGAAGGAATGAAAGTCTTCACCCAGAGCAAAAAAGTGATCGAGGCCAGAAAAGGCGTTTTAGAATTTCTCTTGGCTGAGCATCCCATAGACTGTCCCATCTGTGATAAGGCAGGAGAGTGCAAGCTTCAGGATTACTATGAGGAGTATGGACTCTTTGAAAGCCAGTTTGAAGAGTCTAAGGAAAGAAGAGAGAAAAAAGTAAGAATCGGAAAAGATCTGATCCTTGACCGGGAAAGATGCATTCTCTGCACGCGTTGTGTGCGGTTTTTGAGGGAAGTGACAAAAACCCAGGAGCTGGGTGTCTTCGAGAGGGGCATCCACTCGGAAATCAATATCTACAACGGCGTTCCCATCGACAACAATTATTCCGGCAACCTAACCGAGATCTGTCCAGTCGGGGCCATCACAGATTCTGACTTTAGGTTCCAGACCCGCACCTGGTTCTTGCAAAAGGGCGCTTCCATCTGCCCTCTCTGCAGTCGAGGCTGTAATATTTATATCGAATATCATCGTGGTTTTCCGCGTTTCCCTCTCTCCAAAAGAGTCTACAGAATAAAAGCACGAGAAAACCCGGAGATTAACAGTTTTTGGATCTGTGATATCGGACGCTACGGATACAGCTACCTGAATGAATCCCGTCTCCTCAAGATTTCACTCAACAACAGCAATCACAGAAAATGCATCACTTGGGAAAACATACTCTATCTCCTCTCAGAGAAAATCAAAAAGCTTTACTACTTGCATCGCACATCTCGTATAGCCATCATCTTGAACACATGGCTTTCCAATGAAGAGCTGTTTCTTATAAACAGAATTTTTAAGGATGATTTAAAGATCGACCAGATCTTTACCGTGGATAATCCCCAAGAGAAGGGCGACCGATTCCTTCTTACCGAGGACCGCAGTCCAAACCGGCGCGGAGCCCAAGAGCTGGGTTTCACGCCTGAACCTCTCAAACTGGCTTCTCTCCATCCTGAAACTGAACTCCTTCTTGCCTTTGATCCTCCCTTTTCTTCTCCATTCCGATCGACAGAGACCAAAGAAGCACTGGAGAAAATCGAGACTAAAGTTCTCTTCACCGCTCATGCCGATGAATGGAATGATCATTTCGATATAGTTCTTCCCACAGCGTTGATCCCCGAAAAGGAAGGATCTCTAACCAACGTGGATGGAAAAATTCAAAGGTTCTCGCCGGTTTTTGAACCATGCGGAGAGGGACTTCCTGAATGGAAAATACTGGTCGAGTTGGCCAAGCAACTCAAACTCCATTTTTACGACTACAAGCCTCTTTCTTCTCCTGAAATCATCTTCCAGGAGTTGAAAAAACAAAATCTTTATTCAGGGAAGGCAAAGTGATAGACATTCTCATCGTCTTTATCAAAATTGTCTGTGCCCTGATCTGGTTTCTGACTCTTACTCTCTACCTGACCTGGCTTGAAAGAAAGGAGAGTGCGGTTATTCAAGACCGCATAGGTGCCAACCGGGCATCGATTTTTGGAATCCGCATCATCGGACTATTCCAGCCTTTTGCCGATGCCATCAAGATGATTTTCAAAGAAGATTTCACTCCTGCTTTCTCACGGCGGTTCCTCCATAACCTGGCTCCCTTTCTCTCCTTCTTCTTCGTGGCCATCACCATATCCGCCATGCCGTTCGGCGATTTCATACACATCGGAGGAAGGGCAATCCATCTCCAGATTCTGGATTACAATGTCGGTCTTCTCTTTGTGCTGGCTATGCTGAGTTTGGGCATTTACGGCATCATCATCAGCGGGTGGGCCTCCAACAACCGCTTCACCCTCATCGGTGGAATGAGAGGCGCAGCCCAACTTGTCTCCTATGAAGTAGCTCTGGGATTATCACTCATCGGGCTGATCATGGTCTACCCCTCCCTTAAGCTCTCTGAGATTGTCCATTATCAAGGAGACTTGCTTTTCGGGGTGATACCGAAATGGGGCATTCTTCTTCAGCCTCTGGGATTCGTGATATTCCTCTTCGCTGCCTTGGCGGAAACAAAAAGGGTTCCCTTTGATCTTCCTGAGGGAGAGTCCGAAATCATCGGCTTCTTCACCGAATACAGCGGGCTTAAATGGGGTCTGTTCATGATGACCGATTTTATGGAGATCATCATCGTCTCCTGTCTTCTGACCACCCTCTTTTTTGGCGGCTGGCAGGTTCCCTGGCTGGCTACAGATGGATTTCATTTTCCTGGTGGAGCCCAGTGGCTGCTTTCCCATTGGGCTGTAGTTATTCTCCAGGTCGCTGCCTTCAATATCAAGGTCTTTTTCTTCTGCTGGCTTCAGGTATTAATCCGCTGGACTTACCCCCGTTTCCGCTACGATCAATTGATGGATATGGGATGGAAGTTACTGATCCCCCTGAGCCTGGTCAACATCCTGGGCACGGGTCTTGTGATGAGCATTTGAAATGATTAAAGCTTTAGGGTATTTTATCGAGATCATAAGAGGTAGTATGATCACTGCCCGCCACTTCGTGGTCAACATATTCTTCCATATTCTCAAAGTGCTGGGGATTAAGACTAAAAGAAAAGGGGCAGTGACTATCCAGTATCCAGAGGAAAAAAAGGAACTTGCCTCCCGACACCGCAGCCTCCACCGGCTGATGAAGAGAGAGGATGGAAAACCTCGCTGTGTGGCCTGCATGCTGTGTGTGACTGTCTGCCCCTCCGAATGTATCTTTGTCGAGGCTGCCGAAGATCCTGATCCTGAAATTCAGAAGTATCCAGCCAAGTTTTTGATCGATCTCAGCCGATGCTGCTTCTGCGGCTTTTGTGTTGAAGCCTGCCCTGAGGATGCGATCCGGATGGATACACAGCAAATCGAAATAGCCCAATACTCCCGCCAAGACCTCATTTATGACCTGGAAAAACTTCTCGGATGACTATCGAGCAAATTTCCATCGGCCAGTTCCAGATATTCGGCATCAGAGACGGTTTTTTCTATCTAGACGGGGGGACAATGTTCGGAGTGGTCCCCAAAGTTCTCTGGAGCAAGAAAGCCCCTGCCGACCCAAAAAACAGGATAAAACTTGGCTTGAACTCTATTCTCATCGACAATGGGGAAGCTCTTGTTCTTGTGGACACTGGCATCGGAACCGGGCTCGAAGAGAAGTTTTATGAGTTATATTCTGTGGATAATAAACCCGGGCTGGTCTCTTCACTTCAAAAACAGGGATACAATCCGGAAGAAATAAATTTTGTCATCAACACCCACCTTCACTTTGACCATTGCGGAGGCAACACCCGCATAGGCCCGAAAGGGGAGTGGATTCCCACCTTTCCCCATGCAGAATATATTATCCAGAAGGGAGAGTGGGAGTATGCTCTTCATCCCAGTGAGAGGGATAAAGAGAGTTACCTGGCTCGAAATTTTTTGCCTTTGGAAAAATATGGGCTACTCAAGCTTGTTGAGGGAAAGACAGAGGTCTGCAAAGGAGTGGAAGTTTTCCTGACTGCAGGTCACACTTCTCATCATCAATGTGTGAAAGTCTTCTCAGAAGGAAAAGCACTGCTTTTTCTGGGCGACATGGTCCCCACCTCAGCTCATGTCGGCCTCCCTTATGTCATGAGCTTTGACCTTTATCCCCTGGAAACGATGAAGAACAAGCAGCAAGTATTCGATCAGGCCATAGAGAAGGACTGGATTTTCGCTTTCAACCATGATCCTCATCATTTCTTTGGCAAGGTCAAAAAAATTAATAATAAATATCACTTCCAACCCATTTAAACAGGGACGTCTCCTTTTTTTACTTTTTTGCTTAAAAAAAGTAAAAATCTTTGTTATGATATTGTGTCGATAAGGATGAAAATGGAAAAAGAAGAAAAAAAGATTGCCTGTCATGTGTGCAAGAAAATTATACCCAAGGCAACGGCTGTCCATACTGAGGGAGAAAAGTATGTCCTGCACTTTTGCGACATAGAATGCATGGACTACTGGAAGAAAGAAAAGAAAAAAGAAAAAGAGAAATCGAAGAAAAAATAGCGCTCTTTTCTAAACTTCTTTTATAAGAAAGACTACCGAAATAAAGGGGCAAGATGATATTTCGTTTAGAGAAAAAAATTATATGTTTCGATCGATATATATTTCATTTATTTCCAATAACTTACAGTTAATAAGAATAAAATGAAAATTGGCACAATTCCTGCACAATTCTTATGACGCACAAGACGTAGTCTCATAAATAGGAGAAAAAAGCTGCCATTCACTTTTAACGATAAAAAATTAAGGAGGAAGAGATGGAAATGAACTCCGAAGAAATGAAAAAGAAAGAAAAAAAAGTGATCAGCATGTGCATCTGCCGGAGCTGTCCAACCTATGTGGCAGGTGCAGACCCCATAGGGTATTGTTTTCCCACCATCGGAAAGAATGATAAAATCAAAAAAGAAGACCAGTGTATCTGTCCAGGATGTCCTGTTTATGAAGAGATGTCTTTGACCAAGATGTTCTATTGCACCCGTGGCTCGGAAAAAGACCAAAAATAGAGCCGCAAAAACTTTAAATTTTGGAGGGATAAAATGAGTTGTGAAGATGATATTTTCTGCGGGATTAACCAGCCAAAATCAGAAAAGGTCGATGCTATGAGCGACTTGGAGAAGAAACATATTCCTGTCATAGAGGCCCCCTCAAAAGTGAGAAAAGGGGAGCCCTTCGAAGTTACAGTGGAAGTCGGGAAACATTTGAAGCATCCCAATGAGAATGCCCATTACATCGAATGGATCGAGCTTTTTTCTGGAGACACTTATCTTGCACGAGTCGATCTGATTCCTCGAATGACTGAGCCAAAAGTGAAACTTGTCATCGCCTTGGACCATGCCCATCCTCTGGTAGCCAAGGAAAGATGCAACCTTCATGGTCAGTGGCAGAGTTTTCCATTCGAGATCGAAGTCGTAGAATAAGGAAACGTTAAAAGACCAACGCAAAATCTGATTTTTCGATAAAAATCTTATTTCAGCACCAAAATTTTTAAGCATGAAGAGTACTCTGGAGAGTGATAGACCCGGTGAACCGCTTTTTGGAAGTCATCCTCTTTTGCCTTATAAATGTCCACAAATTTCTGCGGGTTCCGGTCAATCACAGGAAACCATGTGCTCTGAACTTGAACCATGATTCGGTGCCCTTTGAGAAAGCAGTGGAATTTGTCACGCAGATCAAATTCAATCTTTGTCACCTGATTGGGTGCCATTGGCTCTGGATTTTCGAGACTATTCCTGTATTTACTCCGCAATACCTCACCAGCCAGTAACATCTGGTAGTCTCCCATGTCATTCGGAGCATTACTGGGATAGACATCGATCAATTTGACGATCCAATCGGCATCTGTTCCGGTTGTCGACACATAGAGGCTGGCGATAATGGGACCTGCAATAGTGACGTTCTCGGTCAGGATATCAGATTGATAGACAAGCACATCCGGTCTTCGCGCAGCAAACCGCTGATCTTCAACCATCCATAGGTGACCCTGTCGATTCAGGATATTTTTTGACCATGGGACAGGTTTTTCGGGATCGCTGGTATAGTCATCAAATGCCTGATTCGATGTCTCCGAGGGAGGATCAAAAGAGAGTTTCCCGTCTGTTTGAAAATACATTAATTTTTCGGTTGTTCCTCTTGGAGGCCACCGCTCATAGGGTCTCCATTGATTCGATCCTGTTTCAAAAACCAATGCTTCAGGCAGATCAAGCTCTCCTTCACCTTTCAAATGATACATAAAAAATGGAAATTCAACTTTTTCTCTGAAATAGACACCCGTTTTTTGATCAAACTTTATGTCGCCTAATTGATCTCCATCCGAGTTACCCCATCCTCCATGGTACCAGGGACCCACCACGAGTATGCTTTTATTATGGGTATTTTTCTTTTCTATCGTAGAGTATATGCTCATGGGACCATAAAAATCTTCAGCATCAAACCATGCGGCAACATTCAAGATAGAATGCGTGATGTTATCCAGATGCTGAAGCAGACTCTGCTTCTTCCAATATTCATCATAATCCCCATGCTCCATGTATTCATCCCATGTGGGTATCTGGTTGTGTAAGTATTTACTGTTAATATTAAAGATTGGGCCCAGGTCCATAAAGAACTTATAGCCATCGGGTGTCCCGTAGTTGAATCGGGGAGGACGGATTGTTGTGGGACGAGTCCTCGGCCGGGCATCACTCACTAGCCAATCAAAGGTATACATAAGCCTAAAGGCACCATTATGATGGAAATCGTCACCGATCCACATATCGGCAGGAGAAGCCCGCGGGCTAGATGCTTTTAAGGCCGGATGGGCATCAATCATGCCCATGACCGTCTGCCATCCGCCATAAGAACCGCCCCACATTCCTACTCTGCCATTATGATGCGGAATATTCTTCAGCAACCATTCAATGGTATCGTATGTATCACTGCTCTCATCTGTATCCCGAGGGCCTTGTTTAACAGGCGTGTAAGGCCGCATAACGACAAACTCGCCCTCGGATTTAAATTTACCGCGGACGTCCTGATAAACAAATATAAAGCCTTCCCCGGCAAACAGATCGCTTGGTCCCAAACTGTTTCGGTAATTCGTGAGTCCGTAATTACGAACAGAATATGGCGTTCTAAGAAATAGTATAGGATATGTTCGACTGGTATCTTTAGGTATATAAACCTGAGTATAGAGCTTGACTTGGTCTCTCATGGGAATCATGTATTCATGTTTATTATAATTCTCAAGAACAGTGATGTATCTGGTTCCATTTAAATTATCCGGATTGATTTCGACTGACTTCTTGTAATTTTCTATTGCCAATTCAATATCTCCATGCGCCATACAAGCTTCAGCGTAACTGTCATAGGTATTAAAGGCATCCGGATAGGCCTCAATGTTAAGCTTGAATATCCCCACAGCATCCTCAATTTTCCCTGAATTGAGATACGCATATCCTAATCTATTCAACGCTTCTTCCCTAAAAATGATGGTATCAGGATAATTCTTTCGCACATTCCGAAATACTTCCGTAGCCTTGGCAACTCCTTCCGTGTGAATAATGTTGAAAAATTCTCCTTCAGAAGGTATTTCTTTCTGTACATCAGCACCCAGTGTGAAAGAAATTCCCCATATTATGATGGTGAATATAATTTTGATTTTGATAGATTTCATGTACCTAAAACCTCCTTTTAATAAGTGAACCCTAAATGATATGAAAATTCATACCATATGTCCATTTTGAATAATCCGAATATTTTCCCATTTCAAGCTTATAGAAGGGCATATTCAAGATTCTGTTGATTAGCCATCCGGTCTTCACATATCAACATTGAGTTGACAACTTCTCCTGTCTCATCTAGATTGAGAGCGAGTATCTTTCAGGATGGAAAAAGACATGAAGGAACAACCTGAGACAAGAAGGCAGAAGCCCCCCCGCTATTCGTTCAGCCGAATAGACAGTTTTAAAAGGTGCAGGCTTCAATACAAATTCCGCTATATCGACGGTTTGAGGACCGAAGTGGAAACCATAGAGGCGTTCATGGGGAATCAAGTCCATGAGGCGTTGAAAGACCTCTACAACTTTATCAGGAATCGAGTCATTAAGCCGGAAGGCTGGCTTCTCTCTCATTATGAAGACCTGTGGAAAAAAAATTTCCATTCTTCCATCAAAATAGTCAGGAGTGAACTCTCAGCGGATGACTATTTTGAAAAGGGCAAAAAATGCCTTACAGATTACTATAATCAGTATCATCCTTTCGATCAGACAAAAATCGTAAAAACCGAAGATCCTATGTACTTTACTCTCAGGTCTAGGGAAGAAGAGTTCCCATTCTTCGGAATCCTGGATCGTCTCGACTGGAATGACAAGGAGAAGAGATTCGAGATTCATGATTACAAGACCTCTGCCAACCTCATTACCCAAGAGGAAGCTGATCAGGATCTCCAGTTGACACTCTATCTCCTGGCTCTTTCGGAAAAATGGCCTGAAGCTCAAAATGCCAGACTCATCTGGCATTTCCTCCTTTTCAACAAAGAGATTATGTCCTCCCGCTCTGAAAAGCAATTGATGGATATACAGAATGTAACCGTCAAGAAAATAAAAGAGATTGAGTCCTGCCAAGATTTTCCTGCCTGTAAAAGTGTTCTCTGTGATTGGTGTGACTACCAGGATATCTGTCCGTTATGGAAACATCCTCTGCAGGTAGAAAAACTGGATGCCAATCAATACCTGAAGGATCCAGGAGTTCAACTGGTCTCTAAATACGCTGAATTGGAAGAGGAAAAAAAGCAATTGAAGAAAAAGATTTTTGATATCGAACAGGAGCAGGCTAAAATCTCTGAAGCAGCCATCCTCTTGGCAGAGAAAGAGGGCCTCCTTCTTATTGATGGCTCTGACCATCAGTTGACTGTGACTATCAAAGAAGAAATGAGCGCTCCTGCACGAAGAGAAGACACAGCAAAATGGGAAGCCTTGAGGCATCTCTTGATCAGCGAAGGCCGCTATGTGGACGTTTCCACGGTCAACAATAACATGCTGAACAGGATGATAAAAGTATGGCCTCAAGAATTTGTGGAAAAAATCAAGGCCTTTCTGGCAAAAAAGGTAATCAAGAAGGTTGATTTAAAAACCAAATCGTAGCGGGCCTTTGGTCATCCTTCTTAAAGAAAGAATGCTTGGGGCCACTCTAAAAACAGGAGTGTCGAAGAGATAAACAATGGAAAAAAAGAGGAGGAAATCCAACATGGTAATTCCTACAATCATCATGGGGATTCTTGCTCTCATTCTCATTTTCATCGGTTATATAAGAGGAGAAGGAGAGTACGTTCAAGGATCCAAGGCAGCTTGGAACATGATCATAGAGATTCTTCCCTTGTTGATATTCGCCTTTATCGTCGCTGGGATGGTCCAGGCACTCATGCCTCGTGAACTTCTCTCCCGATGGATTGGTGAAGAATCTGGAATGAGAGGCATCCTGATCGGCACGGTCGCTGGCGGATTGACTCCTGGCGGCCCCTATGTCAGTCTTCCCCTTGTTGCGGGATTCCTGCGAACTGGTGCCAGTGTGGGAACCATGGTGGCTTACATAACAGGCTGGTCTTTGTGGGCGGTGTCCCGACTCCCCATGGAAGTGGGGATATTGGGATGGAAATTTGTCATCGTCCGGCTGGCCACAACCTTTTTCTTCCCTCCCATCGCCGGTTTTCTGGCTCAGACATTATTCTCTGCCTTCAAATAAACCTAATCTCTTACAATAAAACGCAGAGTCGCCTCCTCCTTACTGAGGCCGGAGAAGAAGGCACGCAGCTCCCTCAGGACCTCAGCCGCATCGAGAGAGTAATAGTCAATTTTTTGCATGGTCAGACACCTGTGGAAGCTCAATCAAGAGCTTTCATCGCCTGAAATTTTCCCTACCCTTTGGCTAACCATTCAGAGCCAAAGGAAAAAGAATGATTTTTCCCTTTCGAGAATTGGTGTTATCGCTGGTTATGATCTCCCTTTAAATTTCGCCGCCAGAAATCGAGCATCAGTGTATAAAGATGCACTCTGGCAGGGGGGTCGCTGATGCCATGTTTTCTCCAGGGATAGATCATCAACTCAAAAGGAATATTATGTTCAATGAGCTCGTTGATGAAGGCATAGGTGTTCTGAGGATGAACATTGTCGTCATAGGTTCCGTGGACGATGAGCAGCTTGCTCTTGAGGTTTGAAGCAGCCAGGACCGAGGAGGTCTCCTTGTAACCTTCTGGATTATCGTGGGGTGTTCCCTGGTAACGCTCGGTATAGATTGTATCATAGAAATGCCAGTCTGAGACTGGGGCCACAGCTATGCCCGCCTTGAAAGCATCGCAGTGGGTCATAGTATAGAGAGTAGTGCAGCCACCTCCGCTCCAGCCCCATATGCCGATTCTCTCCTGATCGATGAAGGGCATGGTCTGAAGCCAGCTAACTCCGGCCAGGATGTCTTTGACATTCTGCATTCCATAAGCTCTTCGAAAGGCAGACGTTTCCAGGGCATTGCTCTCTCCCATGCCTGCTCTCACTTCAAAGACAAATACAAAAAAGCCTTCCTGGGCGAGAAGGCTATGCCACATCCCTCGGCTACTCCAGCGGTCAACCACTTGTTGGGAACCAGGACCTCCATAGACATAGACAATGGCCGGATATTTCCGTTGAGCAGAAAAATTTGCAGGACGGGTCATCATGGCCGGAAGCTCGAGGCCATCCTCAGTCGGAAAAGAATGAAACTCAGCAAAGACAAGATCCAATCCCTGGAGATAATCCTTAGCTGAAGGGACAACATCTCTTAGTATCTTCCCATCAGCCTGACAGAGAGTCAAAGAGGGAGGATTGGAAGAGTTGGAAAATGTATCCAGAAAATACTCACCTCCAGGGGAAAACCTCACCGAATGAGCACCGGCTTTTTCAGTCAGGCGCATGAGTCCGGTTCCATCCAGCTTGACCCGGTAGAGATGTCTTTCCTTCAAGGCGTGTTGGTTGGATGTGAAGTAAACCCAGCTTTGATCATCAACTCCCACCAATCCACTGTTCCCGCTGAGCAAAGCACCTTCAGATGAAAGCACCATAAACTCCCCCTTGGTCAGTCGTCTTATAAGCTGCCCGTTTCTGTGAAAGAGATAAAGATGCTGATAGCCATCCCTTTCTGAAAGCCAGATGAACCGCTTCCCATCCTTTAGAAAATAAGGGGAATCATTGAGGTTAATCCAGGCCGGCTGGTTTTCGGTCAGAATCTTCTGGCTTCTTCCGCTTTCTCTGTCGGCGATGAACAGTTTGAGTTCTGACTGACTCCGGTTAAGGGTCTGGACAGCAATCTCTTTACCAGCGGGCAGCCATTTGAAACGGGCCAAGTATTCGTACTTTCCGCAGTCTACCCAGGTTGTCTTCTGAGAGGAAATATCCACTATGCCCAAGCGTACCTTGGGATTGGCCTGTCCTGCCTTTGGATAATGCTGCCTTACCACTTCCTGGGTGGCAGGCTTAAAATTAACAAACGTGGACAAAGAGACCATTGAATCTTTACTCTGAAGATAGGCGATGGCACGCGAATCTGGGGACCAGGAATAGGGGAGAGGAGTGTGATCATAGATTTCTTCCCAATAAACCCAGGAAAGGGTTCCGTTGAGAAGAGTGTCCGTCGCTCCTGAAGTCAGCCGCTTGAGGGTGTCCTCCCTCCAGTTGATGGCGTAAATGTCGTTCGCTCTTATAAAGCTTATCCATTTCCCATCAGGAGAAAAGGCGACCGCTGACTCCGAAGCAGCCGTCTTGGTCAGTCGCTTGAGAGAAGATTCAGAAACCTCAACACAATAAATATCTCCGTCGATGACATAGACTAAAGCTCGGCCATTGGGATCTATAGCATCGGGCCATAGGATGGAGGAAGGCGCCTCTCCTCCTGCCTCCTTCATCAAGGCCGCAAGGATTTTATTTCTCTGGAAGGCTTCAGTTCTTTCGTTTGTTTTAGGGTCGAGTATTTCCAGGTTACGGTTTTCCCAAGGCTTCTGGTAGTCAAGAAGAAGAATCATCCCGTTGTTGAGCCATGTGTATCGAGGGGGCCTGAATTTTTCCTGTATCCGTACATCGTTAAGCCACTCCACAGTGAGTTTTTTCGGGGCGTTTTCTCGAGTAAAAGTCGGAGATGAGTAAGAAATAATCATTACCAGAATGACTAAAAAGTGAATCCTTTTCATGACTTTAATCTCCCCTTTCCAGTATTTTCATTTGAAATACAAAAAGTATTATCATCTGACTCATCCTTCTATTTCAAGGACAAATTTGTTGCTGAATAAAGATATATTTGAATGAGTGAAGGCTTAGGGCGAGAAAGTCCTCATTCTTATCCACGAGAATTAAAATTTCCTTGCTTGAC
>Ga0315551_10000937_pt1 | contig 22693 bp, 17 predicted proteins | sample SalMarSW160290MG_FD_203678 | JGI IMG/M metagenome (GOLD analysis project Ga0315551, IMG submission 203678) | Salt marsh sediment microbial communities from the Plum Island Ecosystem LTER, Massachusetts, United States - Salt Marsh Sediment SW1602-90 ...
TGCTGTTTTCTATCTCGTTCATCTTCCATCATCTGTATAGGGCCCCGGGGCGATGGTGCACCCGAGGCCCGTTTCCACTTTCATCCTTGAAAGGTCTTCTCAACGTCCCTGCTTTATATAAGCCTTAGGCTCGCTAACTGCACCCGCTGGTGGCGCCGCAGGAGTCACATTTGAGACAGGTGCCGTTGCGAACCATCGTAAACTGCCCGCATTCCGGACACATATCCCCCTCGTACCCTTTCAGACGAGCCGTTCTGATTTGGTGCCGGATTCTTTGGTCGCCGCCGTTGCCGTCAGGTTTTGACGCTGGCGCAGCGACATACTCAAACAACGCCTTCGGGGAGACAGCTTCCTTTGTTGCAGCCTGATTCTCCAGCGATTGACCATTTCCATTTCCTCCTGAAAGTCCCTTGCCGGGTGAGTTGTCACCATTCCCACCTGAATTGGGTTGAACCTTCAGGTGGTCAGTGTGAATGTCATTGGCGGTGCGACTGCCTGCCGTGACGCGTTCGGACTCAAGCGGATGAGCTGCTTCTTCGGACTCGAATTCGATTGATTCTCCTTTTGGCACGCCTAAAGTGTCGCCGCGTAGATCGTCCTTAGAGACCTGGGCCAAGTCGTTTCGACCCAAGTACGTTATGGCAAGTTCCCTGAAAATGTAGTCTATTATTGACGTTACTCGTTTTATCGACTTATTCCCCTGCACCGCACCGTTCGGCTCGAAGCGACTGAACAGAAAAGCCTCCACAAATTCCTCCAGCGGTACCCCGTGCTGCAACCCCAACGAGATGGCAATCGCAAAGCTGTTCATCAAGGATCGGAAAGCGGCGCCTTCGCGATGCATGTCAAGGAATATCTCACCCAACGTGCCGTCGGTATACTCGCCGGTACGCAGGTAAACCTTATGTCCTCCCACTATCGCCTTCTGGGTATAGCCGCCACGGCGATTGGGCAGCTTGCGACGCTTAGCGATATAGCGATAGACAAGCTTCTTGGCCAATGCTTCTGAGGCTGCTGCTACCGACAGACTTTCTCCCCCCTCGTCACCATCAAATAAGGCCGCGCTCAGCGGCTGGCTTAGTTTGGAGCCGTCGCGGTACACCGCGATGGACTTGTTCATCGTCTCCCACGCCAACCGGTAGGCTCGTTTCACATCATCTATGGTCGCTTCAGCAGGCATATTGATCGTTTTAGAAATTGCCCCCGACACATACGGTTGAGCCGCCGCCATCATCTTGATGTGGGATTCAAACGGAATAAAGCGCTTGCCTTTCTTTCCGCAGTGATTGGCACAGTCGAAGATGGCCAGGTGCTCGTTCTTCAGGTGCGGCGCTCCCTCAAGGGTCATGGTTCCACAACAGTACTCGTTGGCGGCTTCTATTTGCTCTTTGGTGAAGCCAAGCTCTGCCAAAAGATTAAACTCCCAAGACTCTATGATCTCATCGGACAGTCCCAGGCTTTCTTTCAAGAACTCCTCCCCCAGAGTGTATTTATTAAAGGCGAAGGTGATATCGAAAACGTTTTCAAGGCTGGCCTCGACCCTCTGTAGCTCATCATCACCGAATCCCTTGGCTTTTAACGATTCATGATTGATATATGGCGCCTGTTTCAAGGTCTTATGACCGGTAGCGTAGAAAATTATCTCCTTTATTTCTTCATCAGAGTAACCAAGTTTTTTCAGCGCTGTTGGAACCGAATTGTTGATAATCTTGAAGTAACCTCCTCCAGCCAGCTTTTTGAATTTTACCAGCGCAAAATCAGGCTCAATGCCGGTGGTGTCGCAGTCCATCACCAGCCCAATCGTCCCGGTCGGAGCTATAACAGAGACCTGAGCATTGCTAAAGCCATGAATCTCGCCCAACTCCAACACTCTGTCCCACACCCCACGCACCGATTTGACCATCTCGTCAGAGAGATAGTTAGGATTCAATCCCACCGGTTTTACAGTCAGCCCCTCATATTCAGATTTATCAGCATTAAAGGCGGCACGGCGATGATTTCGCAGCACTCTCAGCATATGGTCGCGGTTGCGGAAAAAACCAGGGAACGGGCCATGCTCACGGGCCAACTCCGCCGAGGTGACATACGCCTCACCAGTTAGAAGAGCGCTTAGCGCCCCGCACCAAGCGTATCCTTCGGGAGAATCATAGGGGATACCCATCCTCATCAGAAGTGTCCCCAAGTTTGCAAACCCTAAACCGAGAGTTCTGAATTCGTAGCTCTTACGAGCAATAGGAGCCGACGGATAAGAAGCCATCAACACCGAAATATCCAACACGATTGTCCAGAGGTGAATGGCATGCAAGTAGCCCTCGATGTCGAACGTGCCATCTTCGCGGAGAAACTCCACCAAGTTTATCGACGCCAAATTACAGGCTGTATCGTCAAGGAACATATACTCCGAGCAAGGATTAGAGGCATTAATACGGCCGTCTTCAGGGCAAGTGTGCCATTCATTGATAGTGGTGTCGAACTGCACCCCCGGATCAGCACAAGCCCAGGCCGAGTAACAGATTTTCCCCCACAGCTTCGCTGCCGGAACTGTCCGGGCTAAGCTACCGTCGGAACGCCGAACAAGCTCCCAATCCTGGTCCTCTTTGAGCTTCTCGAAGAAGCTGTTGGGGATACGGACCGAGTTGTTGGAATTCTGACCGGACACTGTCATGTAGGCGTCGCTTTCCCAGTTGGTGTCGAGCTCGATAAAATCAACATCGGTCACTCCCTGCTCCGCCAAGTCCAACATCTTCTTGACGTAAACCGGTGGCACAGCCATATGCCGGGCATTCCGCAAGGCCTCCTTCAAGGCATCGTTTTTCCGGGGATCGGTTTCAACCACGCTGTCTCCGTTGTTGGAGGAGGCCCGAGCTGCTTGAAGAATGTTTTTCAGATGCGCCCTGATGACTTTCGAGCCAGCAACCATGGCTGCCACTTTCTGCTCTTCAACTGTTTTCCAATCGATGAACTGCTCAATATCAGGGTGATCCAGATCAAGACATACCATCTTGGCCGCTCGCCGGGTGGTACCGCCAGACTTGATAGCTCCTGCCGCCCTATCACCAATTCGAAGAAACGACATCAAACCTGATGAGCTTCCTCCGCCTGACAGAGGTTCCCCGGCTCCCCGGATATTCGAGAAGTTCGTACCGGTGCCGGAACCGTACTTGAACAGACGGGCTTCCCGCGTCCAGAGATCCATAATACCGCCTTCATTGACCAGATCATCAGCAACCGACTGAATAAAGCAGGCGTGGGGCTGGGGCCGCTCATAGGCGCTTTTTGCCTGCTTCAGGGTGTGAGTGTCAGGGTCAACGTAGTGATGCCCCTGAGCCACACCCGTTATCCCGTAAGCGTAGTGAAGCCCAGTATTGAACCACTGGGGTGAATTGGGGGAAGCAACCTGAGCCGCCAGCATATGACACATTTCGTCATAAAATGCCTGGGCATCCGGCTCGCTGTCAAAATAACCATACTTTTCTCCCCAGTGACGCCAGCAGCCGGCCATACGGTGAAAAACCTGACGGGAATCAGTCTCTCCGCCATAAAGTTGACTGCCCTCATCATCACAAACGGGCTGACCATGTTCATCGGCCTTAGGAGCACCCGCCTTGCGAAAGTATTTCTGGGCCAATATATCGACCGCCACCTGCGACCATGACTTGGGCACTGCAATGTCGTCCAGCTTGAAGACCGTAGAGCCGTCCGGATTTTTTATTTCCGACGACCGCTTAACGAACTCAACGTTGTCGTATGGTGATTTACCTTCATTAGTGAAATAGCGGTGTATTTTCAAAGATATCCTCCTGCTGTATCCACAGTAAAATAATAGTCAGAGCTACACCCACACGGCGGAAAAGAACCCACTCCTGTTCACCGTGCCAACCATGTAGAATCACTTCACATCCTGTCAGTGACAAGATTAGCCCCTGGCCGAATGGCTATAACAATATGCGGCCACAAGGGCGCACAATATATGACACTGGTAAGAGACCGCTATACAAAAAACTGCGTTTATTTGACGTATATCTATTCCCTTGATTTTCAAGGTAGTACACCCAAGACAGATGTTAACATAACCCTTACAGTCAGCTAATCTAATACTAAGAGAAAAAATCAATCACTATAAGTTACGATGGCTCGGCGGTATACAGAAGTATGACTCGTTACTTCAGTAAGCATTACAATATATATAAAATCTTAAGGTTTTTAATCCACAGCTAATCAATGGGTTATGGGGAATATAACAACATTTCAACCCCTTTTCAACAAGTTTTGTGGAAATGTTCGTCAACAAGCTGGTAAGAAAGGCAATCCAAATACGGTAAATGCAAATTGAAAGACTCCGCGAAGTCAGGTATTTCTCCCTGTTAAAAAAATAACTATTGTTGAATTACCCACAGTGTTATGAAAACCAAACCGACAAGTACTTCCAGCGGCAGGAGGCAGGACAAGACAGGAATGGTACGATTTAAGACAAGAATAATTTTTGAAAATATTTTTCAAAATCTCAATTTTTCTCTTGACAAAAGTCGTAAGTGGAGTTAAAATAATAATGCAATCGGAAAGTGTTACTCTTTCTGTGGATTACCTAATATCGTCCACCCAGGCAGGCCCCAAAACCTGCTTGGGTTTTTTTTGCCCTTTTTCCCATGTTAATATATTCTATCCAATTAGTCTCTATCCAGTTTCTGCCCGCTAAGCAGATCAAAGAAAAGTAGATGGCTCTCTTGGAAAGTGAAATTCACCTCCGTACCGGTGTCAAGCGGTGCATTGCAATTCGATACCGTCAAGATTGTCTCTTTGAATGAGAGCGAAACGACATACTGGTTTCCAAGGTACTCACACGATTCGACCTTGGCTTCGTACTCCCCGGCTGGCGTTATTTCAATCTGTTCCGGTCTTATTCCAACCAGCACCCTATCTTGATACAGTTGATTGTTCTTCATTGCTAGACCAAAAGGAACCAGCAGGTTCTTTTCAATTCTGGCTTCAACAACATTTATTTTCGGATACCCAACAAACTGAGCTACAAAGAGATTTGTGGGATCATGGTACAGCTCCTGAGGTGTGCCCACCTGGGCTATTTTACCCTCGTTCAGCACAGCGATCCTATCCCCCATCGTTAGGGCTTCTGCTTGGTCGTGCGTGACATGGATCGTGGTTGTCCTCAGCTCCTTTTGGATTCGTACAATCTCCTGGCGCATCCTAGCTCGGAGGTCGGCATCCAGGTTTGACAGCGGCTCATCAAGCAGGAATAATGATGGTTCTCGGATGATTGCTCGGCCCACCGCCACCCTCTGTCGCTGCCCACCTGACAATTGCGCAGGTTTACTCTTGAGTTTATCAGCAAGCCCCAACATCGCCGCAATATTCTTTACCCGGCTTTGTATCCGCGATCTTCCCTCTTTTGATGCAACTAGCGGAAAAGCTAGATTCTTTTCTACTGACATGTGCGGATAGAGAGAGTAGTTCTGGAAGACCAAAGCAACATTACGGTCTTTTGGCCTGAGGTGGTCCACTCGTCTGCTTCCGATGTAGACTTCTCCTTGATCAAGCTCCTCCAGACCGGCAATCAACCTTAACAGTGTCGATTTCCCACATCCGGAGGGCCCCAACAAAACGAGCAGCTCACCTTGATCAAGCTCAAGTGACACATTTTCCAGCACCAGTGTAGAGCCAAAGGCTTTGCAAATGTTTTTTAAAACCAGTCCGGGCATTTAGTTCATATCGTGGACGGCACCATTGTGAATCCGAAAGCGTCTGCTGTCTTGCTGTAAATACTCAGGAGGACTCACAGCCGTGGTTAAGAAAAGCTGACCGAAATTCCCAAGCGCTCGCATAAGGCCTGCCGCTCGTTCGTCATCAAGTTCAGCGAATATCTCATCAAGTAGTAGTATCGGCTGAGTCTTACGTCCTGCTTTCAGTAAGCGGTAGACGGCAAGCTTTAGCGCAATGGCAGCGGTACGCCATTCGCCCTGAGAGCCGTGGGTGCGAGCAGGATAGTTGCCAATTCTAAAAAGCACGTCGTCTCGATGAGGACCAACCAGAGCTGTTTTGGTTATCTTTTCCCGCTCCTCATTCTGTCGTAGCGCTGTTTGAAATGCCGAGTTTATCTCATCCAATTTCAGTTTTCCCTGTTTTGGGGCTATCGAAGGCTGATATGTAAGACTAAGTTTCCCCCCCTGGGAAATGTCGGCATATAAATGCTCAGCCAGTGAACGAATCTCTTCGATAAAGGCCTGGCGTTCCCTGACAATCTTAGCTCCAACATCGACCAATAATACGTTAAAGGGGGTAGGGTCGTCGTCTGATCTCAAGCAAGCGTTTTTTTGAGCTAGTACTTTGTAGTAGTCAACAAGGTGAACGAGATACCTATTGGAAAACTGTGAGAGATACATGTCAAGGAAACTTCGTCGAATGGAGGGAGAACCCGAGAGTATCCCACTATCTTCCGGCCCTGCGGACACAACACAGTGACTTCCATATAGCTCGGCTGCAGTGACTCGGACTTTATCGATTGTGATTCTTTTTCGGCCGCCCTTTTGATAGGCAACAGCGACCTCATGAGCAACGCCTTCCTTTTCAATACTCCCTTCTATGCGATAAACCTCCTCATTTTCCCGAAGCATAACCGATTCCAGGGCGCCACGATGTGAACGTCCTAAGCAAAGGACAAAAATCGCCTCCAGTAAGTTCGTCTTTCCCTCCCCGTTGAGGCCATAGAGAATGTTAGTAGCTGGAGAAAAGCTCACCTCTCGCTGGGATAAATTTCTAAAGTTGCTTACCTTCAAGTTCTTGACGAGCATGCTACTATTCACAAAAAAATGGCAGATGTCCTCACCTGCCATTGGGTAACCGGCTTGCTCTTACCTATTCCGCTAAACGTAACGGCATAACCAGACATAGAAAATCATCTTTGGGGATATCGGGGCTGTACACTACCCCCGCTGTAACCGCAGAGGAAAGCTCAAATATCACCTCTTCACCGTCCACCTTACTAAGGATTTCAGTTATATAGCTGGCATTATAGCCAATATCCATATCCTCACCGACATAGTCACACTCGAGAACCTCTTTTCCCTCCCCTCCCATGTCTGCATTTGCTGTCGACAAGGTGAGCGCATTATCCTTGATGGTAAACTTAACCTGATGGGTTAAAGCATTAGATAGAATAGACACCCGGCGAACAGCACTGGCGAGTTCCTCTTTTGAGATTATCATCCTGTTTTCACTTGTTGCCGGGATAACCTGCTCGAAGTTTGGATATGGTCCTTCTATTAGACGAGAAGTCAGTAAAATATCGCCCAGATCGAAAATAATATTGTTCTCACCAAAGATGACTCCCAGTTCCTGGTCCTCATGAGTAACAAACTTAGGGATAAGATTCAGCACCTTAGGGGGTATAATAACATCGTCATACATACCCTTCAACTTTGGATTTTCTGTAGCTAACCTAGCCAACCTGTGGCCATCTGTTGCAACCATCTGCATCTTATCACCCTTAGTCTGCCAAAGTATCCCATTCAAAGCTGGGCGAGTCTCATCATCTGAACAAGCAAAGGTTGTCTTCCTGACCATTTTAGCAAAATCAGCACCGCTGATTTTTATCTCCTTTTTCGTGTTAACTGCCGGGAGTTTTGGGAAATCCTCTGCTGCTACCGTGGAAATTTTGTATGAGCCATTTGGTATCTTAATCTCCAGCTTAGAGCCAGTGGTCTCAAAGCCGATCTCTGTCTCGGGAAGCTCCTTAATAATATCAAACAGAATTCGCGCTGGCAGCGACGCTGAGCCTTTTTTTGCGACTGCACAATCCATCGACACAGAAACTGAAATATCAAGATCCGTCGCCGATAACTTAATCTTAGACTCTAAAGCCTCAATGAGAAGGTTCGTTAAAATCGGCAGAGTCGACTTACTTGGCACCACTTGCAAAACATACTGCAAATAACCGCTGAGTTTAGATCTCGGTAGTGAGAATCTCATCTATCTTTTCCTATTCTAAATGTTCTTAACATACGTATATACTTAGTGTCTATACATACATATATAATACTTGTAATAAGCCCTCTTGAAATGTTAATATCATCTCTCATGCCTCAATATTTCACTTTTTGTCTATGGATTGCAATAATTTAATGTAAATATTTTTCACATCCTTATCCCCAGTAGTAACAACAATCTGTTAATAGTTAAACAATTATAACCAAAATCGGGAGTTTCATCATTGCTAAGAACTTATTCAATTGTATTGCTAACGCTCTGTTAATAAAGCAGTGAAGCCGATATCCTGTCTACCTTCTCTCGAAATGAGGGGTCACTTGACATCTTTTTATCAATAAGGTTACAGGCATGGATGACAGTGGAGTGATCTCTTCCACCAAATGCCACCCCAATTACCTTCAATGAACTGTCTGTTAAGGACCTTGATAGGGACATAGCTACTTGGCGGGCTAGGGCGACATCGGATGTTTTTTTCTTGGCCTTCATCATGTCGGGTTCTATATGGAAAAACTCTGAGGTTTTTTTCTGGATTGCCTCAATTGTGACTTCTTTTTTTTGGCTTAAGAGGTTTCCGGCTAGTAGCTTTTTAGCCAATTCCAACTCTACCGGGATACCCTTGAGAGACGAATAAGCCAACACTCTAATCATAGCACCCTCTAGTTCGCGAATATTTGTTGAGACCTTATCGGCAATGAAGCGTATGACATTGTTAGATAAAGAGGTACCCTCCGATTCCAGCTTCTTGTATAGTATAGCGGTCCGGTTTTCAAGGTCGGGAGCTTGAAGGTCAGTAACTAGACCCCAAGAAAAACGTGACAAGAGTCGCTCTTCCAACCCCCTAATCTCTCTCGGGGGCCTGTCGGAAGTAAGGACAATCTGCTTACCTTGGTGATATAGTGAATTGAAGGTATGAAAAAACTGCTCCTGGGTTGACTCTTTGCCAGTGAAGAACTGTACGTCATCGATGATGAGGGTGTCTACGTCACGGTAGACACGGGTAAAATCTGAAACGAGACGGTCGGATATTGAGGTTATAAAGTCGGAAGTAAACTTCTCAGATGTTGCGTATATTATTCGCTTAGAGGGGAAGTGATCGAGAATGCAGTTGCCTATTGCCTGAACGATATGTGTCTTCCCCAGACCAGTGCCCCCGTAAATTAATAAAGGATTGTACCTTGTCAGGCCAGGTGCCTCAGCTACGGCCATTGCCGCTGCACAGGCGAACTGATTGAAATCCCCGACGACCAAGGAATCAAAATCATACCTAGAGTTGAGATTGCAGTCGTGCCGGGATATGCAATGCAATGAGGCAAGTTCCCTCTTCTCATCATTGTGGTGGCTATTACTTTTTAGCCCAAGTGAAGTTTGCTCATGGAAGTCGTCCGATTCATTTATTATGTAGATAAGGTCATAGTGGTGACCAAGTACCTCAACAAAGGCCTCTTCAATGAGGCTGCTGTAATGACTTCGAATCCAGTCAGCTACAAACTGATTCGGTACGGCAACCTTGAACTGGTTCTGACCATTCAGCTCACCTCTCGTTGGCTTGAGCCAAGTATTGTAGGACTGTTCTTTCACTCTCCGTGACATGTACTGCAAACAGTCACGCCACTGTTGTGAGTTCGCTACATTCTCTTGTGCAGTCAACATTGTACCCCTTAGATCTTCCACAGTTTCCCTGCCTAAGAACTTGTTATAATTCAACTAATTAAAACTTGTCCGGTAAGGATTAATTAGACTTATCAACATATCTATCAACAACTAGTAAGTGACTTATTCCGCGTAAGTCAGTTAACGACACAGTATTTCGTAATAAATAGAATACTTATCCCACATCTTATTAACATTGTTGGAATTAACTAATTACATGCAATTGTATAGAAAGGCTAAGGGGTCTGGTCAAGACATCCTATCCATTAATTTCCTACATTTTTGAACTGTTTGCTTTGAGACATGTTAGCTAAAATGGACAATCTAATACAAACACCCTTGTATAGGTACACCAGTTGAATTTTAATAATGCAGAGTGAATGAAGATGGTTGATGCCATCAGGTTATCAAGGGTTCATTCGGTCGATAAGTCGTGCCATCTCTTCAAAGAGGGCTATTTGCTCTTTGGAGCCGTCGATTGCAACTGGCCGACCGGCATCGGCTCCTTCGCGTACAGATGTCATAAGGGGGATTTCGCCCACCAGGGGGACGCCAAGATGTTTGGCAAGATCCTTGCCGCCATCCTTGCCGAAGATATAGTCTTTTTCACCTTTGTTTTCGTAGTACGCCATGTTTTCTACCACCCCAATAACCTTCAGCTTGGTCTTCTCTGCCATCTTGGCTACTCGACCTGCCACATTCGTCGCTGCTGACTGGGGAGTGGTAACTACCAGAAGCTCGGCGGATGGTATTGCCTGTGCGATTGTAATCGTGACATCTCCTGTCCCTGGCGGGAGATCGAGTAGGAGATAATCGAGATTATCCCACATGACATCTGTAAGAAACTGGGTTATGGCTTTGTGAAGCAGTGGCCCGCGCCAGATAACCGGTTCGTCGGAATTCACAAAAAAACCCATTGACATCACCTGTATATTATTGCCCTTACGCAACGGGACTATCTTATTGTCAATTGCTTCCGGCTGGCCGTGCACGCCCAGCATGCGTGGAATAGAGAAGCCGTAAACGTCGGCATCTAAAAGTCCTACTCTGCGATCCAGTCGTGCTAAAGCAGCGGCAAGGTTGACGGTGACTGTTGATTTACCCACGCCGCCTTTGCCTGAAGCAACGGCTATGAACCGACGGGCGATATCTTCCATGCGTACAATGGGCTGTGGTGCATTTTTGCCATACCCCAGTTTTCGCTTTAACGCTTCGCGCTGTTGGTCGGTCATGGCGTCGAATTCGACTTTGACCGATGTAACTCCAGGTACGCTACTGACACCTCTAGTGATGTCGTCCACGATCTTCTCTTTTAGAGGGCATTCGGGAACAGTAAGGGTGATGCCAATAGTCACATCGCTTCCCTCGATATTGACGAAATTCACCATATCCAGGTCAGTCAAGGGCTTTCTCAGTTCGGGATCATCTATCCCACTCAGTACCTGCATTATCGCTTCTTTAGTAAGCATTTCTTGCCTCTTTATCTCCGGTTATATTGTTGCTTCTGCGACCTGTCGGAAATACTGCTTTTAGTTCCTTTTGTTCTATAACACATATATACGCAATTTCGAAGCGAATATAAAGCGAGTGAATGTATTTTTTGAGCGTAGCATGAATAGAGCTGGTAATAGAACACCGGAAGAGCTTAGTCGTCACCGACCTTATGCAGTCCGGGTGCCTGCTTGCGGCGAATAAAGATAATGTCGGCAAGTAGAAAGACGATGGAGCAACTTATTGCCGCGTCAGCTATGTTAAATGTCCACCAGCGATCTATATGGTATCCGATAAGGTTGATGTTGAAGAAATCCATATCAAGAAAGTCGATAACCTTGCCCAGTCGCAGCCGATCAATGATGTTGCCGATAGCGCCACCGGCGATGAATGAGAGCGGATAGGCGATGGCGGTATTGTTGCGATTCATGACAAGGTAATATAGCACAATGGTCAGGATGAGTAAGGATGAGACGAGATAGTAGGTGGAAGAACCGAAGTTTGTCCCTAAGGCTCCCCCCTTGTTGTAGACTAGGGTAAACATAAGAAAGCGCCCTAGAACTTCAACTGAGGACTTATCGCTAAGGCAGCTTATGGCCCACAGCTTGGTGAGCTGATCGACCATAACGGTCGTCAAGACTATAGTTGCGGGCCAAGAAAGTTTTCTGAGATGGTTACCGGCCAGATTTATGTCCCTCTTCGGCTGACTTGCACTCGATGCACATGCGGGCGTGCGGGACAGCCTGAAGGCGTGCGGCGCTGATCGGCTTGCCGCACTTGATGCATTTGCCGTATGTTCCCTTCTCTATCCGCTGGAGTGCTTCATCGATATGGTAGACCAGTCGACCGGATTTGGAGGCAAACATGAAGGCCAGTTCACGTTCCATGGCATCGGTGCCCAGGTCGGCCATGTGATAGGAATAGGAAGAGATGTCACCGGTTGAATCTTTGATAGTGGTGGAAACCTGAGCTTTCATTGTCGCTGCTATCTCTTCCAGCAAGGCTTTCTTTTTTGCCAGCAGCAGCTTCTCGTATTTTTTTAAATCGGGTTTTCGCATCGTGGTCTCCGATGTTAAGCTTTTGCTACAGCAATGGATGCTTTTTCACCGTTGATATCCCACTCTCTGCCGTCGCTAACTGAGGACCGGTCGGTAAACTCTATGCTGTTAGCCAGCGTTTCTCGCCGGATAAACTCGTCATACTTTATAGCTGCCGATTCCAGGCGCTCTGAAGAACTCAGCCTGATGTTGATACGGTCGGTGATATCGAAGCCGGAGCTTTTGCGCATGTTCTGAATCTTGTTGATCATTTCGCGGGCAAATCCCTCACCAATTAGTTCCTCGGTCAACTCAGTGGCAAGCACCGCGGTTACCGGGCCATCGTTCTCGACAGCAAATCCTTCTTTTTCGCTTTTTACAACTTCAAGCTCGTTATTAGTGAGGGTTAATTGCCGACCATCCAGGGTGAACGATAACTGCTTGGACTGGGCAAACTCCCTCACGGTATGGGAGTCGAGATTGCCGATATAGGCGGCGGTTTTCTTGATGTCAGCGCCTAACTTCGGACCGGCTGTTTTGAAGTTCAACCGGGCCGAATAGCTAACAAATCGCTCTACATCAGCTCCAAGCACGACATCCTTGACGTTGAGTTCGTCCTTGATTATATTACAGTATTCTTCCAGCCGAGCTAATTCAATGTATTTGGGCAACCCTATTATGATACGTGAGAGGGGTTGTCGCACCTTGAGGTTTTTTCTGGAGCGGGCAGCGCGACCGAGCGAGATAATTGTCTCGACTAACCCCATAGCCTCCTCCAACTTGGAGTCGATTTGTGCCTCGTTTGGGCTGGGGTAGTCCGTCATGTGAACTGAAAGTGGAAAACCGTGTTCCTCTCGATTTTCGCCCATCAACTCCTTCCATATCAACTCTGACATAAACGGTGCAACCGGAGCCGTCAATTGGCAGACTCCAGCTAAAATGCGATATAGCGTCAGGTAAGCCCGCATCTTGGAAGGATCATCTGCCTTGGCCCAAAAGCGCCGGCGGTTGGTGCGGACGTACCAGTTGGACAACTCGTTGATGACAAAGCTTTGAATCTTCCGAACTGCCCGGGTGATTTCATAATTGTCAAAGGAGTGGGTGACCTCCTTGATGAGGCTATGATATCGGGAGGTAATCCAGAGGTCGAAGCGTTCTGGCTTGCCCGCTTTTTTCTCTAAGTACTGCTCAACGGCAAGCTCCTCGGCTTCGGCACTTTCAGCAACTTGGTCGATATTGGCATAGATGGCAAAGAAGGAGTAAGTATTGCGCAGGGTGTCGAAGTACTTGCGTACCACCTCAACCAGGCCCTCCGGGTCGAACCGGATTGGCAGCCAGGGGTTGGATGTTGCTACTAGATACCACCGGACTGGATCTGCTCCAAACTTATTGATGGTGGTGACAGGATCAACCACGTTCCCCTTGCTCTTGGACATCTTTTTGCCCTCTTTGTCGAGAATAAGTTCGTGGGCGATCACGTTCTTAAATGGGGGTTTGTCAAACAGCAGGGTCGATATGGCCAAGAGCGAATAGAACCATCCTCGTGTCTGATCCACAGCTTCGGCAATGAAGTCTCCGGGGTACTTCCTTTCGAATTCTTCCTTATTTTCAAAGGGATAATGCCACTGAGCATAAGGCATGGAGCCGGAATCGAACCAGCAGTCGATGACCTCCGGCACGCGGCTCATCGTGCTGCCGCACTCGCAAGTCAGTTTTGCTTCATCCATTTGCGGTTTGTGCAGATCAAGGGTGCCTAAAGCTTGTTGTGTTTTTAGTTCTTTACTGGCACTCTTTTCTATTAGCTCCTTAATAGACCCGATAGCCGCCTGTTTCCCACAATGTGGGTCGTCACAAATCCAGATCGGCAACGGTGTTCCCCAGAACCGTTCGCGCGAAAGTGCCCAGTCAACATTGTTTTCCAGCCAGTCTTGCATCCGGCCAGTGCGGATTTCATCTGGATGCCAGTTGATGGCATTGTTGTTCTTGATGAGCTGATCCTTGAAATCAGTCGTTTTCAGGTACCAGGACTGCCGGGCGATATAGATCAGCGGCGCGTGACACCGCCAGCAGAAGGGGTAGTTGTGCTCATAGATTTCTTTTTTGAAAAGCTTCCCGGCTGATTTGAGGTCCTTGATGATAAGCGGGTCGGCGTCCTTGACGAACATACCGGCGTACGGCCCGGCGAAATCCTTGAAAATGCCTTTGGCTTCAATCGCCTGAAAGACGGGCAAGCCATACACCTGCCCAATTTCGTAGTCATCTGCCCCGAAGCCGGGCGCAATGTGGACGATTCCGGTACCATCCTCGAGGGTGACAAAGTCGCCGTTGATAATGTAGAAGGCGCTGTCGGTCTGATCCTTGAAGGTCTCAAAAAGGGGTTCATACCTCCGCTTGAGGAAATCTACGCCCTTGTAACGTTCTATAACCTCCTTGTATTCACCGAACACCTTACCCACGAGGGCTTCGGCTAGAACCAGCTTTTCTCCCTCGTGTTCGACCATTACGTAATCGGCGTCGGGCTTCAAACACAGAGCGGCATTAGAGGGAAGAGTCCACGGGGTAGTGGTCCAAACCAAGTAGCTGAAATCGTCATCGGCAGCCTTGACCTTGACGTAGAGTGAGGGGTCCTTTACCATCTCATACCCCAGAGCTACTTCATGGCTGGAAAGTCCTGTGCCGCAGCGAGGACAGAAGGGGACCGTTTTGTACCCCTTATAAATGAGGCCGCGGTCATAGAATATTTTCAGAATTGACCACACCGATTCAATATATTCGTTGGACAGGGTTACATAGGCGTCATCGAGATCCAACCAGTAGCCGATGCGGCGGGTGAATTCATTCCAGTCATCGAGGTGTCTGAATACCGACTCGCGGCATTTCTGGTTAAAATTGCTGATGCCGTACTCGACAATCTTGGGTTTGCTTTCAAGCTTCAGTTCCTTCTCGACCGCAATTTCCACCGGCAGGCCATGTGTATCCCAGCCGGCCTTGCGATCCACACGGTAGCCTCGCATAGCCTTATAGCGGCACACTAAGTCCTTAATTGTGCGAGAGATAAAATGGTGAATACCAGGCGGGCCATTGGCTGTGGGGGGGCCTTCATAGAAGACAAAGTGTGGCCTGTCCTTGGCCATTTCCTGGGCCTTTTGAAAGACCTGATTGGTCTCCCAGAACTCGAGGATTTTCTCCTCTGCAGCCGGGATGGAGAAATTGTCTTTTAAGGTGTCGAATTTCACAGTATTCAATCCTTTTCAGCTTGATAAGTTAGCTTATCTAATAAGTTTTGTAAAGGCTTTTCGATAAGATGGTGCTCCGCCGGTTCTCACAAGCTCTCCGCCATGAGAACATAAACGATTACTGCTTTTTTCGGTTTTGGGGGTGTATTTTTAACATGTTTAGTTTACAATATTGATAGAATGGAGGGATTTGACCTCTTTCAGTTCGAGAGAGTAGTGTCGGACAAAATGGGGTTGCCCTTAAAGATTATTCTTGCATGATCCGTTTGTAGTGGCTTTTTAGATTATAAGTGGACCAATTTGGGTCGGAAGGTGGCGAAAACAAGGAAAGAGCAGACCTTGCAGGGAGCCACCAAGCCGAGTCCCTGATAGCACATGGTAACAACTACTTCTGAATCTCATTTCCTATCGTATACGCCTGACCAAGATACTGGCCAATTCCATAGTAGCTGCGCGTTTGGGTAGCATAGATAAGAGGTTTTACCTTCTCTATGTCGGGTCCCCCGTCTTCCGCAAGGACAGACTCGTCAACCTTAACATCAATGATTTCGCCGACAAACTGCGTGTGCCGACCCAGTTCAAAAGTGTGAGCGAGCTTGCACTCCAATATCAACGGAAACTCTTTTATATATGGCGCATCTACCAGTTTACTCTTAACAGGTGTAAATCCGGTAGCAGCGAATTTGTCTTCTGATATCCCTGATGCTATCCCAAAATAGTCGGCTTCCCTGATGTGAGCCTCGGAGGGGACGTTTACCGTAAAGGCTTTTCGCGACAGGATACTTCCATACGAGTATGTGGCTTTCCTCAAAGAGACGGTGACACATGGGGGATCAGAGCAGCAAACCCCGCCGTAGGCGACGGTCATGGCATTCGGCTTGCCGTTTTTGTCATAACTCCCCACCACCCAAACGGGCATCGGGAAGATCAAAGATTTAGCGCCAAAAGATTTCTTCATTGGGTTTCTCCTGTTATTCAATCTTTGTTATTTCAGATGTAGGGCAGGTCTCAGAGAGACCTGACCTACTCCTACCGAGCTTCTTTTTCCATGAGTCTGTCGACAAGATTATAACGCTTCATAAAAGCGTCGAAGTCTTCTTGTAAGGTCTTAACAAGTTCATGCAGCTCATTATAAACGTCTCGGTTCGTGCGCTGACTAGCAGCTATATCGATATAATGACGGTGAGCGAAGTTGATGACAGTCACGAAGTGGCCTCTCACATTCTTTGGAAGGTACATACAATGCATGTCATACCACTTTCTGTAGGCATGGAGCTTATAGTGTATTTCCCCTCGGAGCTTTTCTGGGCTGTCGATTTCCTTGTTCTCAAGATTCAGAACAGAATGATCTTCGGCGAGAAGACTGTTTATCTCCATCGTGTAGGTGAAGGCAGATTGCATTGCCTCAAGGCACTTAGGTAAAATAAGCCTGCTGACCGCGAGATCCTGTTCCTCCTGTCGCTGCTGGAATTCCAGTCTGATTTGCTCTAATTTTGCCTCAATCATACGTCTATTGTGGCGGTTTAGGAAGTACACACTTACAATGACGCCAGCCAATGTTATTAGAGATGGTACAGCGTCCATTATAAGGGTTACCCACATCCTATCACATCCTCTCCACACACCCCGCAATCAAATCCCGCAATTTCGGCTCGGTAGCGGAGGCGGTGGCGATGACGTCCTCTAAAGAGCAGGGGTGCATATTATCTGCTAAACCCATGTCGGTGATGATCGAAAAGGCCAGTATCTTATTATGCTGGTGGTGGGCGGTGATCACTTCCGGCACAGTCGACATGCCGACCGCGTCAGCGCCGAAGCCGCGCAGCATCCGGTACTCGGCTGCCGTCTCCAGGCAGGGACCGGTCAGGCCGAGATAAACCCCCTCCTGCAATCTCAGCTTTTGCTCCAGCGCCACCTCTTTTGCCAATTGCTGATAGGCGCGGTTGTAGACCTCGTACATGTCCGGAAAGCGGTCGCCCCAGTTGTTGTCATTGGGGCCGATAAGCGGATTGCCGGGGAAGAAGTTGATGTGGTCCTTGATGAGCATAATGTCGCCCGCCTTGAAGTTGGGGTTTAAACCGCCGGCGGCGTTGGAGACGATCAATGTGTTGATCCCCAGCGCTTTCATGGTCCTAACTGGAAACGCGATCTGCTGAAAGGTGTAGCCCTCATAGTAGTGGAACCGCCCTTGCATGCAAACGACCGGCTTGCCTCTCAGATGTCCAAAAAGTAGCCGCCCGGCGTGCGATTCAACAGTCGATATAGGGAAATGCGGAATCTTGTCATAGTCAACAGAGCCCGTCATCTCGATTCCCTCAACGAGCGACCCCAGTCCGGTGCCTAAGATGACGCCTATGTGCGGCCTCAGCTTGACCTGGCTTTTGATATAATTGACCGCTTCATCCAGAATCTTATGGAATTCTTCGATGCTCTGCATCAGCACTCTCCTCCAGGATACTTGTACTTTAAATACTTTAGTGAATATACCAATTCTCCAATTACTGTCAGCAGAAAAATGGCGTACAAAAAAAGACCGGCCTGGAAGGGTAATTGTGGCCGGTCTTTTTTAGATTAGGAGGGAATTTTATTAATTTTTTTCGGCTTTATCCATTTCCTCTTCAAACTTGGCAACAACGCGGTCAAGCTCCTCGGCAAGATTTTCCGGCCCTAATGAGGAATCTTCTTCCTGAGTATCGGTCTCTGTGTCAACGGTTATGGCATTGTGTTCAGTTGGGCTTGCTTGTTCCCCTTCCCCGGTGGAGATTTTGTCAGTCACCTCCCTTGTAGCGTCGTCATTGTCTTTGGCAATGAATCCCATAGGGACATCTTCAGCTCGAGCGGTGGTCTCAAACAGTTGACCGGGAGCTGGGGCTTGATCTGTCGTTGGCTCGGCAGCCTTCTCTTCTTCAGTGGGGAATGAAGCTTTGCGCTGATAACTTTCCAAAGCTGCAGCCAACTCAGGATCAAGCGCTTGCTCTGGTAGCTGTGCTCTGTAGCCGGAAGTATCCTCTGAGGCTGTAGGGGATGGCACCGATTCTTCTGTCTCGGGAGAGGACGGTATTATCGTTTCGGCGGCATTGGCTGGTTCGGTCTTGATTGCTTCTGGCGTGGCCGGAGTGGTTGCAATGGTCTCTAGTTTGTTCGAGGTGACCTCAGTGGAATCGGTCACCTCAAGAGAGCTCTTAGGCTCATCGGTAGGGCTTTCGACGCTGGCAACTTCCTCAAGTATCTTCAGGTGGGACTTAATCAGGTTTTGTAGCTTGGTCAGATACGACTTTTTGGCGAGCTGTAGCTTAGTAATTTGTTCTTCTATCTCGCTCACTTTAAGGGTGTGAGAGCTGACAATTCCCTCCGCTTCTGCTTTAGCGCGCGAGATAGTGAATTCAGCTTCTTTCTTGGCATTGGCGATTGTCATATCGGCATTGCGGCGGGCATCAATGGCGGCGCTTTTAATAGTGTCTTCGAACTGGCGTAACCCTGCCAGTTGAGTTTTCAGCGAATCGACTTCCATCGAGAGTTTCAAATTGTCCTGTTTAAGTGCTTCTAAACCAGTGGCTACCTGTTCCAGGAAATTATCCACTTCCTCCCGGTCATATCCGCGCATCTGATGTGCAAACTCGTAATTGCGGAGATCGTTGGGTGACAAGTCCATAAGTATCCCACCTATCTTAAGGTTTCCTTTTTCCCCATCACAGCTACGATGTCTCGCCCTGGGCTGCATAAAAAAAGAACAGCCTTCTCAGGGCGCAGCTATATTGTATTATCGAAACATTTGGGAAAATATTGAGCGTTAATCGGCTGTGTTCAGAACGTATTTATGAAGGCTCAGCAAGGATTTACTTAAGCCGAGGCCCGAAGAGGGCAGTTCCGATCCGAATCATGGTTGCCCCCTCGGCTATTGCCAGTGGAAAATCGTCCGACATGCCCATCGACAGCGTGTCGAAGTCGCTACCGGTGATTTCTTTTGCCTGGTCAAACAAATGGCGGCAGAGCCGGAAGGCCTTGCGAATAGCCTCATTATCATTTATGAAAGGACCGATAGTCATCAGGCCGGTCAGTTTGATGTTGTCCAGTGCGTGGACTTGCCTGACAAGGTCAAGGCACTCGTTTGGGGCGACACCGTATTTTTGACTTTCGCCGGAGCTGTTCACTTCAATATAGCATTCAAGTATGCGCTCAATGAGGCCGGCCTGCCGATTGATATCCCAGGCCAGTTTGAACGAGTCGACCGACTGGATGACATCAAAAAGCTGCACAGCTTTTTTGGCTTTGTTGGTTTGCAGATGGCCAACCATGTGAAAGCGAGCGATGCGGCCCACCTCGTTGATTTTCAGTTCAGCTTCCTGGACTTTATTTTCGCCGATCTCGTGAATCCCGGCTGCTACGGCAGTTTTGATGATGGCTGTTGGGTGGGTCTTGGTGACGGCGACAATCGTGATGTCATCAGCGTCGCGGTCATGCTCCTCACATGCCTCCGCAATCCGCCCGCGCAGCTCCATGAGATTGCGGGATATGATATCCTTCATGTGCAGGAGTAATAAACGATGCTCTGAGTCGGTAAATCAAGAAAAATGTGTTCCTGAGGGTTCTATTGCTCTAATTGGTATCTAATTATTGCTCCTATGTTTTTTGTGTTGTGCGCCGGATGTTGGCCAGTCATGCTGAGTTGACCCACAAACATGCCGTTCAATGATTCGCAACCTTTTAGCTGTGGATCTTACACCCGCTGCCAATTGGCAGGCGACAATCTCCCCTAAACAAGGTGTGGTTTCTGTCTTTCGTCACAACCATGCTAAAGGGTTCTGTCCTACAAAACTGCTTACTGAAGGGGTGTTGTTGACTAAGTTTGTCTTGATTTACAATTTTCCCTTCTCTATGTTTTCTTATTTTATCATAACTGATTCCCGCAGTGGGGTATATTGTGGAATTGGGGTATTAGTTGCTGGAGAAAACTAAGGAAGGAATTAAATGATGAGAAAAGCAGCGATTATTCTGTTTGTGGTCTTTGCCGTTGGCTCACTTTTATCAAACTCTGTTAGCGCTCAAGAGAAACTTGGTCTGCTTATCATAGCCCACGGCTCTCCAATGCCGCAATGGAATAAACCGGTCTTGGAACTGGAAGCTGAAGTGAGGGAAATATTCTCGGAAAGAGAGGCTGACCCCTTTAGCGAGGTTAGAATCGCCTTTATGGAATTCAGCGAGCCGTCAGTAGGCGCTGTCATTAAGGATCTTGAATCTGTTGGCATTGATCGGATTTACACTATTCCTCTGTTTATTGCTCCTTCAGGTCATTCTCTATATGACATTCCGACTATTTTAGGACTTTACAGTGACAAGGAAATGGTCAAGCAAATCAAAGAAGAAGGAGCTGCTATAGTCCACACGAAAATGAAAATTACACTGGGGCCAACGTTACACACCGGCGATGTTTTGAAAGAAGTAATGTTGGACAGAGTGAAAGAGCTATCAACAACGCCTGACTCTGAGGGCATAGTTCTTCTTGCTCATGGTGACCCTCGTTTTGAGCCGATTTGGGTATCTGTTTGCAGAGAGATCGGTTCTTATGTCTGTGCCGGGACTGGCGTCAAGTATTTCGATTATGCCTTTGTTGGAATCGGCCACTCTTTTATCTCTGAAGGTGTACCGGTTATCCTGGGAATGACGAAAAAGTGTAACAAAACGATAGTCGTTGGGCTGTACCTTTCAATGGGAGTGGACAATATGGCACAGAATTCTACTCTCAATGTAGGCACGATAAAAATAGACAGTAGAAAGATTTTTGAGAATAAGGATATCCATTTTGCCAAACGAGGTCTTTTGCCCGATAGGCGAATAGCCCGGTGGATCGTCGATAGAGCTGTGGATTGGCAGGAGAGCCTGCGATGACACCGCCGAATATATTATATTAATGTAGAAAGCGTAGGACAAAGCCCCGCCTTGGGCGGGTTCTGCCTCCAACAAGATGGCATAAGCGCCAGCGCTTTTGCCCTGATCAACTTGAAGCCTCACCTAACCTGGCTGCTTTTAAGAGAATATGGGCGACCCTGACTAGGGGCGTACACCCATACCTCATGCGACAAATTGTGCTGCGGGTTCATGCGGTAGAGGATTCGGTCGACCGTCGATGGTGCAACGTGAAATAACTCCCTCAGCGGTCCGAAATACTGGCTGACGGAATCGACATACCGCGCTAGGTGTTCCCTTCTGTTCGGGTAGAAAAAGAAGTAGTCAATGCTATTCCGCCCCCGGGAGGTTGTTGCCAGCGAGGGCAGGTCATGCCAATCGTTGAGATAATAGCGGTTGATCAGCTCAAAGCCGCTGTAATCCAGCGGGTAGATGCGGCTTTCCTCAGGGGAAACAAATAGTACGGTCGGTTTGGGGCTTGTCCCTTCGAGTTTGATCAGCGGCTCTACCAGACCTTTGTGGCTATAATTGAAGGTGAATGGTCCCACTAAAAGTACGTTGATGACCAGCGAAAAACCGGCCAGCCCGAACAGCAGCTTTTTCCAGCGGAAAAGAAAACCGTCACCGATCCGATGTTGCCACATCGCCAGGACGACCAGCAACACTAAGGCCGGAATGATCGGGATCATGTACCGTTCCTGACGACTTGGGATAAGCATGTGGATAAGAACGAATGAAAGGGTGGTCATTGACAGTACTAAGTGATTGGACCAGAAACGTTTCTGTCCGGCGATGAAGAATAACAGAAGTGACAACGGCGGGATGAAAAAAGACAGAATTACAGCCGGATAGATAAGAATGCTGGTGGCATAAACCACCCCTTCAGTGATTCCCTGTTTGATATGATTGAGACTGCTGGCCAGGAAATCGCCTAATAGCCAGTAGTCGACCAGTCCAGCCAAGGCAACCATAAGGAGGACGGTCCCGCCATAATAGACGGCCGATTTGACCCGTCGTTCCTGGTAGAGCAGCACAAGCGGTACTGCGAGGAAAGCAAAAACAAGTTGGAAACGGATCATCCAGGCCAGGCCGGTGATGACTCCGGCAGCTATAAGCCAGTGGAGGTTGCGCTCTTCGCGGTAGCGATAGAGGAAGTAAATAGCCACAATCCACATGTTGCCGCTCACCATCTCGATCAGATTGCGCACTGACAGGAAGGGAAGCGCAAAGTGAGCTGCCATCAGTAGTCCGGCACCCACCGCCCATTTCCATGAACGAGTCGTCAATTCGGTGGTCCGGTATACAGCCCAAACCGCCATAAGAGACATGATAGCGTGAGTGGCACGTATACCGTACATCATGGTGTTTAATGACTCA
>Ga0315551_10000938_pt1 | contig 22686 bp, 19 predicted proteins | sample SalMarSW160290MG_FD_203678 | JGI IMG/M metagenome (GOLD analysis project Ga0315551, IMG submission 203678) | Salt marsh sediment microbial communities from the Plum Island Ecosystem LTER, Massachusetts, United States - Salt Marsh Sediment SW1602-90 ...
CAGTGAGGAATTTCCCCCGGATTTTCACGATTTCTGAACGTAAACCCCCAAAAGATACAGCCCTCTTTTTACCGAATCAGGTGTTCACGAATTTCTTGGTTTTTTCGATGAATTCGGTTAATCCTCATAGAATGAGATTATCATAAACAGGAATATCTTTCAATATTAAAGATTTCAACGGTAGACATCGACAAGGCTACGACACACGTCGAGAAAGTATGCCGGAAATTCAGTCGGTAAACCCAGAAATAGCGTATATTTACAGCGAACCGCCGGCTATTTGAGACTCGGTAAGCCCTTCATCTCATCGAGTATCTGCGAAGCTGCCACCAGGGCTTCGTCACATTTATTTGCCACAAATTCCGTTAGCAGCTTCCTGGCTTCATCCGTCTTACCTCCGTCAGCCAGCATAGCTACTTTCCCCTCCAGCGCCGCAGTTTCTTCTATGGTGTGAATGTCGAATATTTTCCAGTAATGGGTAATCTTATCCCGGTATTCCGGATGGTGTTCTACAATCAGACGCAGGTCTTCGAATGACCTGGCCGCCGCGTTCGTCCTCATATCCTCGGGCACCGTGTTGATGCCAATGTAGAAAGGCAGATAGGGAGAGATACAGGGCTGTCCGAAGGTCATCCACAGGCAGCTAAACAAATCGGTATGGTCCGGCCGGGCAACGCAAATGTAGGCATAGGTCGAATATCCCTTCAGTCCGTGCGTGCATATTGTATAATGGTCCCTCTCCTCGGACACACCTAATACACTGAACCGGTGGTCTTCGGGAGACGTATTCCCGTGGTCTCTAAAGCAGCTCATCAAGTAGGATAGTGATATGCCCCTGGCGAATGTCATACAAGAGTCATATTGCCGATCTATCAGCAGCTGCCACATCCTCTTGGCCCTGATGTAACCCAATCCTATTCCCGATTCTACCGCCTTGAGCCTTTGTGTAACAAAGAAATTGGCGTGGGCAAAGACCTGGTCGGTCATAGGTCCATGGACGGCGTGATTATCCGGATTGTCGTACACCCAGTTGGCGGCTTCCAGGAGGTAACCTTCCCCGGGGTCGATAATCGTATGCGCGCCGGCGCCGGTGGGAAACTCGATTCCGTACTTCGTTACGTTCTCCGACCATATCTCGACGAATTTAGCGGCGCTATCGGCCCGCCGCATCAACTCGCTGCTGTCAAGATGCTGGGTCTTATCCGAACCCTGATACGGGATTACTCCGGCCGAGCGAAAGAACTCGGTATTGGCAACCCCTTTTTCGTTTAACGCGCTCATCGAGCGTTCGAACATGCCGGCGACAGACAAGTATCGGTATCCTTCTTCCGGGGTGACCAGTTCTACCTTAACGTTCTGCCAAAAGGGCGCGAAAAGGTCCATGGTTTGCCCCACCATATTCCCCCCACCCGCCGATGTTAATCCCGTTACGAGCGCTCCGGTGCAACCGCCCGTGGATTCACCTTTAATCATCTCCATTTTCCCCTCCTTAAACCATGCAAGCTAATATTACTTATTCATCTCTTCCCGACAGCAACCTGCCACTGGTTACATCCTTAAATCGTTTGTTATACCCGTCCCGACCATCCGTATAGGCAGGAAGCACCCATGTCATCTCTTTCATATTTTCTATCATGTTTCTCAGTAAAGTAAACGGTATAGACACGGTAACGTATCCCATCGTTGACACCTGGCGCGCAATATGGCCGAAACATACCCCTTCAACGACATAATTCAGTTGGCCTGAAATGTATGGATATATGAATGTCCACGCACAGCCGATAACCGGTGTGGTTTTACTGATATACATCTCACCGGTTGAATAAGAATAAGAGCGCAGTACAATCTCGGCCTGCCTGGCGGTGCCCGTGATAATCAATACATCAGGGTCAAAATCCATCTCACTCACAGGCGCGAAGATAAGATAATTACAACTTCCCTTTCTTAAAGTGGGAAGCACCTCGTAGATACGCCGGTTGGCACGTGCTTCCTGAAAAATATCCAGTCCCAATTTAGAGCCAATCTGTCCGGACACACTGAACGGGTCATCATTGGCGATACCCAGGCAAAGCGGCCCCGCGCATTCAAAATGTGTCTCATCAACGTAGAAAGTCCCTGAATTCTGGGCTTCTTCCGGCATCAGGCAGAAAGCAAGGTTTTTATCCAGTCTTCGTACGCCCTGCGGCTTATTGAACATGAATTTAATGCCGACGGGTTGCCTTTCCAATTCGAGCTTGTTGAGAATCGACAAATCGATGCTCAGCGGCCGTATCTCTCCACCATCGAACTCGGTCATAATTTTCACCTCCAATTATGATTTTTCTTATATTTTAATACCCGTGACGCCCTCAATCCTTGCCTTCCTTCACCAGGGGCGCAAGTATCAATGTTACCACGATAACGGCTACATGGTGATACCCTTTGCAAAACGTAATCTGGTTATTTACTTAATTTCTCCGGTATCATAAACGATATTACCGCCGACTATTGTCATCAAGTTCTTGATATCCTTGATTTCATGGGGTTCGACACTCAGAATATCCCGGTCCAAGATACAGAGGTCGGCCAGTTTACCCACCTCAATAGAGCCTTTGATATTTTCAGCGTGGTCCTGCCAGGCGCCTTCGATAGTGTACATACGGATGGCTTCTTCAACGGTGATACGCTGGTCCGGGCCCCTGACCGTGCCGGTGGCTTTGGACTCCCGGAGCACCGCCGCCTGTATTCCCGCCTGCCAGCTCGGGTAAACTACCGGCGCATCAGAACCACCCGGCACGTGCACCCCGGCATCGATTATTTTACGCAGTGGGAACTGCCGGGTAGAGAGTGCGATTCCCACCAGCTTATCCATCGAATCGGAGAAAGTCCACTTTAAAATCGGCTGAACGCCGAGTCCGAAGCCATGCTTACCGGCGAGCCTTATATACTCATCTGAAATAAAGTCGGCATGCAGCACATAATGGCGGAGACCTTTCGGGTCATCTTTCTCGGCCTGGATAAAACCGTCGATAGTAGCTTCAATTGCCCGGCCGCCGATAGCATGGACCCCAACCTGAAACCCGTACTTGTGGGCGAAACAAATCATCTTTATCAACTCACTGCGGCGCTCTTCATCGTTATTGCCGGGAATTACCAGGCTGCCGCGACCGCCGCCGCCCGGATATTCATCATACATCCAGGCAGTCTTGGTCATCGGGGTGCCGTCGGCGAATATCTTGACTCCGGCCAGACGCAGCCATTCGTTACCGAAACCGGAATGAACGCCCAACTGTGGAATGACCTCCCGGAAATCCTCAAAGGTACAGGCACCGTATTCGCCAAACAGGTACAGCCAGCCCACTCTTAATGTTAGCTTGCCTTCATTAAGGAGGTCGTTATAAATCCCGATACACTCGGACCCAAACAGACCGCCCTGGAACCCATCGCCTCCGGAACCCAGGGCACCTTCGGTGATGCTGGTTATACCCAGCGAATTCAAATCCCGTATCATAACTTGGATTCCACGCCGTTTCTCCTCTTTTGTCCAGAGAGGGACCGCCTTCATCACGAGGGCCTGTGCCGGAAACTCGCTGAAGATACCCGTGGGTTCTCCGTTAGCCGGGTCCCTGGCAATCACTCCACCCTCCGGGGTCGGAGTATCCCGGGTAATCCCGGCTACTTCCATTGTCTTACTATTTACCCATGCCTCGTGCTGGGTGTAATGGCCGAGTATCACGGGGTTATCCGGGGAAACTGCATCAAGGTCGCGGCGGTTGGGGTAACGCGACGGGTCTTTAACGCATTCTTCCAGATAGCCTTCGTCCCAGCCCATGCCCCTTATCCACTCGCCGGGTCTGGACTCTTTCACCTTCTCCTCAACCGCCTTCACAATATCACTAATCGATTTCACCGTCGGATAGCCGACATCGAGCGTCAGAGGTGGCCTCGTGCCACCATAAAGAGAGGCATGAATATGAGCGTCATTTATACCCGGCAGCATCGTCCTGCCATTCAGGTCGATAACCTCCGTCTCAGCGTCGATATATGTTTTAACATCCTCATCGGCCCCGACGGCGATAATCCTGTCACCCCCAACCGCTACCGCTTGGGCGATGGAGAAATTACCGTCAACCGTAACAATCTTACCGTTGATAAATACTAAATCAGCCATCGTACTGCTTATTATCCTTTCATTATTTCTGCAAAATAGGCCGAGTCGAAATGCATCCGAACGTCCTTAATCTTGCCGTCTTTGAATTCGTAGATATTGGCGCAGGGTATCTCGAACGATTGAGTATCCCCGCCCCCCTGGAGCAACCATTCAACGGCAACCCAATCACCCTCGCCGAAGACTCTCTGAACTTCGGCTCTTACCGGCGGCAGGTTCGCCAGCCATGTAAAAAACTTCTTGACCTCTTCAATACCGGAGGCCGTGTTGGTTTTCGTATATCCGGCAACCTTCATAACCGGGTCCCACACCACGGCATCGCCGGTGTAACAGTCCAGTTTTTCCTCCAGGGTTTCCGGGCCGATACGGAGGACATCGGCAACGGCGACCTTCTTGTTATCTTCTACACTCACGGGGTCCCTCCATCTCGATTTCTTATTTGTATTGCCCCGGATTCTCGACGGAGTCATCCTTGGCCGAGGGGTATTTGTCTGCCAGGGCAAACACCACCAGCAGGAAGGGCTTATCGACACGTTTATGCATAAAAGGGCAATGCGGCACGCCTTTCGGAACGAAAATAGTGGTCGTCTTACTGAAAGTGTGTTTCTCATCCCCGATATGAAATTCAATCTCAGCGCCCAGGTCGCGCGGGTGTTCCGGGTCGGTCCCGATAAAACATAGGACCTCGTCGAAATCATGGGTATGCGTCCATTCGACGGGGTCCGGCTCGGGTATCTGAAAGCACCACCCGATATCCACCACCGCCGGCGAACCTTTTATAATATCACCGTCGAGATAAATTTCGTCGGGGAAGGTTACCCCTTTGACATTTTTAACCGGATGGTAAGCAACGCTTTCCACCCTGGGTTCGCTGATAAAGTATTTCCCGTATTGACTTTCCATCATTCTGCCCTATACCTTTATATAATTTTTATTACACATTTTCCTGCACAGATTATTAACGGTGTTTATTACATACGTCCAGGACAATATCAACCGCTTTTTTCAGGTATTCTTTAGTTATGGTCAGGGGCGGCATAAAACGTATCACATTGTGGTAGCGGCCGCAGGGAACGGCAATTAAGCCCTGGTTAAGAAGTCCGGACAAGATATCCCCCATGGTCTCGGCGGCTAGGGGTTCTTTCGTATCTTTGTTCTCTACGAGTTCTATTCCGATAAACAAACCCCGACCGCGGACATCCCCGATAATATTGATTTTTCTTGATTCTTCTTTAAGCCTGGCTACTACTTCTTCGCCCAGCTTGCCGGCTCTGCCCATCAGGTCGTAATTCTTATCGGTCAGAATATCAATATTCGTCATGCAGACAGCGGCGGAAAGGGCGTTCCCTGCGAAGGTGCCCGGCTGGGAAGCCGGTTCCAATTTATCGGCAAAATCGGACTTGAAGGTAAGGCCGGCCATCGGGAGGTCTCCACCCAGTCCCTTACCCCATATCAGCATGTCTGGTACGACATCGCTGAACTCTATAGACCACATTTTACCACTGCGTCCCGCCCCCGCCTGGACTTCATCGGCAATGAATAACGCCCCCTTTTTCTCGCAGGCCTCTTTCAATATCTCCATATAACCCGGCGGCGGCGCCAGATAGCCGCCTTCCCCCTGCAGCGGCTCTACGATGAGCGCAGCAACGTCATCAGCCGCGGTATAAGGGGTATTAAGCACGTAATCGACATATTTAGCGCACTGGAGGTCGCAGCCCGGATACTCCAGACCGAAACAACAGCGGTAGCAATAGGCATAAGGCACATGGATTACATAGGGCATAAGGGGACCGAAACCATGGCGGTAGTTGTCTCCCGTGGTTAGAGCGCCGGAACCGCACCATACACCGTGATAAGCGCCGTGAAAAGCTACAATCTGCGACCTACCCGTCAGATGACGGGCGAACTTTATGGCCGTTTCCACCGCCCCGCTGCCGCTCTGGGTGAAGTAGCTGACGCAATTCCCCCGCAAACCCCTGGGCATGATATCGGACATCTTCCTGGCTAACTCCGTACGGCGCGTATTTACCGCCTCGGCGGCGTGCATCAGCTTACCCAGCTGCCCCTCCATTGCCTGGACCACCCTGGGATGCCGACGGCCTACGGAATTTACCGCTACCCCGGCGGACATATCGATGAATATATTACCGTCGGGGTCTTTTACCGCAGCGCCCATGCCCTCGTCGAAAACAGGGGGAGCCGCGCCGCCGGGTCGGGTCAGCGATTCATATTGTGGAACGGCTTCCAGTATTTTCTGGCTCTTGGGACCGGGTATCTTCGTAACAATCCTGGGCGCCTCCGGATATGATAACTTGGCAAGTTCTTGCTCTGAAATCATATTTTCTGCCTCCTTGCAGGAAAATATCGTTTAAGTTATTATTGCAGACTAGTCTTTCTACCTGTTGCTCAACCTGTCAACAAAACGATTGGCTAAAACCCGTTACCACGGGATAGTTGACCGCCGTCTATATAGTAAGTCTGCCCCGTAACCCAGTTGGATGCCTCTGAAGCAAGATAGACAACCAGCAGTCCGATTTCCCGTATCTCTCCTAATCGACCCAGAGGGACACTTTCCAGTATCGACTTCTTTCTCTCGGGGTCGTTAAGCACGGGCGCACTTAATTCCGTATGAACGCTCCCGGGACCGACGGCATTGACGCAAATATTGTAAGGGGCCCACTCCGTGGCCAGGCACCGGGTAAACATACTCAGGCCGGCTTTGCTGACACAATACGCCGAAAAATACGGAGGGGCCAGCTCGGCGCTATTCGAACTGATGTTAATGAACTTTCCCTTCTTCCGCCCCAGCATATGTGGGCCCACGGCCTGGGCGAAGAGAAAGGCACTGGTTAAATTAGTATTTAAAACAAGATGCCATTCTTCCTCGGTGATTGGCGTGTCCCAGCTATCAGCGGTCTGCCACCCCTCGAGCTTCATCCCGGGCATAAAAGCAACTGGCTTGAGAACAGGTATCCCGGCATTATTTACTAGAATATCGATTCCGCCAAACTCTGAAAGGGTTCTGGCGACTGCATTTGCCACCTGTTCTCTCTTCAGCACATCGGTTGGGACAACCAGCGATCTACGCCCCAGTTTGCGTATCTCTTTTGCCGTACCCTCCAATTGCTCCTCGGTACGCGCTGCCAGAGCGACGTCCGCACCGGCCTCAGCGAGAGTCAGGGCAATCCCCTTACCGATACCCCTCCCTGCCCCGGTTACGATAGCTACCTTGTCCTCAAGACTGTATTCTTTAAGAATCACTGACCACCTCATTTTGTGTAATCGACGATTAACCGCTTCACCTCGTCATAAACTGCCTGGGCCGGTAAGCCCGTGCCTTCGACTTCCTCTATCCATGCCAACGTAACCGATTCAGCGGTTTTCTTCCACTCTTCTATTTCCTTCTCATCAAGGGTAGAGAAAGTATTACCCAGCTTCTTGGCTTCATTGATTGCCTTAACAATTTCAGCTTCATCTATTGAAATATACCTGTCCTCAATCCAGGAAGAATGGTCCAGGATAATCTCCTGGATATCCTCAGGGAGTTTATTCCAGACTATTTCATTCGCCCACATGCCATGCATTCCCATGCTGATACCGGCATCGCCGAAATCAGTATGATAATGGAAAAGGGGAATAAGACCGTAGCCGCTGACAGCCGACCAGTGCACCATAATGCTGTCAGCGAGACCAATCTCCAGAGATGTTTCCCAGTCCGGTGGCCCAACGCTGGTAAGCGGTGCGGCACCCGCATTGGCGGCTATTTCAGCCAGTAGACCTGATGTGAGGACTTTACTACCCCTGTAATCCGCGGGAACACGTACTTCTTTGCTAACGTTATGTATCTGGTTGGGCGGCATACTGCATATCCATAATAACCTGGTGTCCTTAAATTCATCGTTCAACTCCGGGAATTTGGGAAATATTTCATGGTATATATCCGTTGCCATCTGCATGTCTTCCCAACCCATGAACGGCAAGCCGGTGAAGCCGTTAAGGGCATGCAACGTGGGGTCTTCATCGAAACCGATTACGAAATAACCGATATCCGTTATACCCGTTTGGATAGCCTTCCAGGTATCACTTGCTTTTACCAGGGACTGGTCCCAGTAAAAGGTAAATTTTACCCTGCCGCCACTCCTCTCCTCGATCATTTCCGCCCATTCTTGATTGACCACGGAAATGGGTAATTGAGGTGGCCCCCAGGTAGAAACCTTTAACTCTATCGTTGGCGGAGGAGAGTTGTCAGCGCATCCCCCGAGAACTGCCAGCCCTGTCAATAGTACCGTTAGGAAAACCGTAATATTTCTTTTCATAGCTTGTTATTCCTTGATAAAGCGTAAGGCAGTACATTATATAAATTTGCCGGATAATAGTAAAAGTGTTTACAACTCGATAACGCTTTCAGAGTATATCATACCGTTATGTACTTCAAGATACTATTAGTCTCTATCTTTTGGACTATAAGTATATATCTTTTGGCTGGAGTTAAAAAGCCTCAACTGTTAATTTTATCCGCTTTTTGTTAGAATGCAGGTAATGAATGGCATTAGTCCAACAACAGAACTAAATAATGAAGAAACCCGAAAAACTACGATTATCCTGGCGGATGACCACCCGATAGTGCGTAAGGCCCTCAGGAACGACCTGGAAAAAGAAGCTGATTTCATTGTTCTGGCAGAGGCCGGCGATGGCGAAGAAGCCGTAAAGCTTGTTTCCGAGTTGACACCGGACGTGGTGATTATGGATATCGGAATGCCTAAAATTAACGGCATAGAAGCAACCCGACAGATAAAAGTCAGCCACCCCGACATTATAGTACTAGTTCTTACCGTCTATGATGATGTTGAACATATACTCGGCATACTTGAATCTGGAGCTGACGGATACCTTACAAAGAATATACTGGTTGAAGATATCATTAAATCTATACGTTCCGTTGTAGCCGGTGAAACGGTACTATCTCCCCAGGTTTTCCAGCAAGTATTAAAATACGCCCTTAGGCACAGTACCAAACCTGTACGTTTAGATACCGGTGTGAAACTCACTACACGCGAACTGGAGATTCTCCGATTAATTGCGAAGGGTATCAGCAACAAAGAAATAGCCAGTGAGTTGAATATCAGTTCACGTACCGTAAAGAGTCACATGGTCGATATATTCCGCAAATTAGATGTATCCTCACGGACAGAAGCAGTTATTACTTCATTACGTATTGGTTTTATCAATATCGATGATATCGGTTGATAAGGCACTGACATGAAGAGTTTTGCAGGCATAACTTTCACGTATAGACTCAGCATATTCCGCAATTATCACTTCTGGGCCATAGTAATTATCATGTTCGGCCTTACTTTCATATATTACTCCGACATTTTATTCGCCAACCTTATCAACCAGAATTGGGGCTGGTTGTGGCATCTTGTGATTTTTGAATTCAACAATGATATCCACGGTAGCCTTTTTTTCATTCCGTTCGTCTATGCCGCTTTAATATTCTGGTGGCGTGGTATTCTTCTAACGTGGCTATTTACCATGGCCATAATGATACCCAGGATTAACTATTACGCGCCTGACATTAACTCACTGATAACAAATGTTTTCTTATTGCTAGTACCATTGTTGATTGTGGCTATACTTGCCTTACAGATAAAATGGAGGGAGTCAGAAAAGAAGGCATCATTGGAACGCGAAAAAGAACGTCAGGCTTTCATGGCTCGTATCTTTATATCTCAAGAAGAAGAGCGAAAACGTATTTCAAGAGAAATTCACGACGATACAACACAGCGGTTATGGATAGTGGCAAATGACGTGCGGAAGCTGGCAGTTGATAAAAGCCGCATTATTGACCCCCATGTCGGCGAAGATCTGGAGGAGATTAAGGATACCGTGTTAAATATAGCCGAGGATACTAAAAGATTGAGCCTTGCTTTAAGACCCGGAATACTGGATGACCTCGGTCTCGTTCCAGCGATAAGATGGCTCGTCGACCAACTAAACCGGGACGATTCCGTCCAGGCAAAGGTATCCGTAGAAGGCCGCCAGCGCTCGCTTAACCAAGAGGTTAATAATCATTTATTCCGTATTGCCCAAGAAGCCCTGAACAACATAAGGCGTCACGCGGAAGCAACCGATGTGAACGTGAAACTCGTATTCTTTAAAGAGACTGTTAAATTGTTAATTCAGGACAACGGTAAAGGTTTTGTATTTAAAGATATTGATGGTTTCCCGCATCAGGAAAGAATAGGGATAATAGGAATGCAGGAAAGATCCAGATTACTTAACAGTAATTTACAAATATCTTCAAAGCCGGGTAAAGGCACGACTATTTCGGTTGAATTTAAAGAGTAGACCGTTTACTTATAATTTGTATCCCGTCCAACGTATTAACTCAACCTGTACTCCAGGTATTCATATTTACAGGGTTGCCCCCAGGCAGTGTACATCAATCCTTCCTCGGGCACCATGATTTCCGCAGCGAGTGTCTCGCCGAGTTGTACCCCCAGGTCGGTATGTTTACAGATAGAACGCGGGTAATCAGTATGGTCGGTCAGGAATTCTTTCATTAACTCAACAGTCAGTTCGCCATAATGCTCTTCCATAAGCCTCTTTAAACGCTGAATACGTATGTAGCTGTCTCCCTCCATGAAACCGAATATTTTATCGCCCCTCTTGAATTTTTCGGTAAGGTAATGGTTGGTATGCAACAGCATGTCTCTCTGCGGCGGTATCACGTTATAATCACCCGGCCGGGTCTCAATTCCGATTATATCCCCCTCGGCGCTGGCAAATCCGTAATGCAGAATACTCCGACCCGCCCCACATACCACTCCCAGCGCGTCACCTATCCTCTTCTGCCTCATCGCCTTCGGTATCACGCAGGAACAGGGAACGTTAAGCGTCTGCTCCTCGGCCGGACTTATCATGACATTCAACACCATCCCCAACCCGGCCGAGTTCAAGGGCAGTTCCCCGGCCCCACCACCCGCAAAGACCAGGGATAATTGTTCCATGCCATCAGGAAATTTCGTCTTCACTAGGTCTATACTGATGCCGGGATTCAGGTCGTACGTCTGACCGATGATGGTCTTACCCCCTTTTGTCGCATTTCCCGTGGCGATAAAAGACGTGCAGAGCGCCAGTATACGCTGGTAGTACATGCCCAACTCAAGCCTGCACCTCAATGTAAAAACCTCTTCGAAGGTCACACCGGCTCCATCCGCCTGACCCTTCAGCATATCGATTAACTCAGGGTCGAAACTCTCCACCAGCGGCAGATACTTCCTGGCATTAGCGATAATATCCTCCTTGCCAGCCTTCTGAAACATGCCGATATCTTTGAAAAGCGATTCTATGGAGCCGACCAGACTTGCCCGGCAGGACTCCCCGTACTGCCTTCCGATTTCGTAAAAACTACCGCTGCATTCGATTACCCTGAATTCTTTCTTCTCCTTCATCTACTGCTCCTACTTTCACGTCGTCCATACGGCTCTTAAAGTACACATGTAACCTTCAAACGTGCACTAATATACACTCTACAAAAAAACAGTCAAACTCTACTAAACGCAACTTATATCCTTAGTCCGGATAAGCGGCTATCGCATCCACCTCAACTTTAAAGGTGTCCGAAGCAAGTCCATCGATAACAGCGAGGGTCCCCGTGCTGGGTTTTTCCTTCAAGCTGGGCGCAATACGGTAGCATTCCTGGTGAAATTTCTGTATTACGTCGATGGGGTTTGCCGAGCCCTTCGTCATATATATAGTGTGTTTTATCATATTTCCGATGTTAAGCCCGATTTCCTCCAGGGCGGCGTTCATTTTCCTGACGACTACCTCTATCTGCTCGTTCATACTCTCAGGAACTGCCCCTCCCTTATCAGAATCCATCGCCTCTGTCCCGGAAAGGAAGACCAGCTTGCCGACAGTCAGCGTTTTGCAGATATCCATCTGCATCCCTTCATAATACGTGCGATGATAATTGTCCATTAAAAGCCTCCTTATATTTTTTTATTTTTAGCTATGATTATCTGCCCAATCCGGCGTCATACACAACCCTGCCTCCTACGATAGTCATCAGGGTACGTATATCTTTTATCCGGTGCCGTTCAACGGTTAATATATCTTCGTTTAAAACGCAGAAATCCGCCAGTTTACCTGCTTCGATAGAACCTTTCATATCCTCCGCATGGTCCTGCCAGGCGCCCGCCACCGTAAACATACGGATAGCTTCCTCTACAGTTACTTGCCGGGCCGGCTTGCCAGCAGGAGCGTAATTACGCGTCACTATCGACTGTATTGTCGCTTTCCAGTCAGGATACGTGACCGGGGCATCGGATCCTCCGGCTACGTGAACGCCGGCATCGAGTAATGTCCTCAAACACCCGTATCGCGCCGTTCTTTCCATGCCCAAGGAATGCGGCAGGAAATTCATGACAATATCAGCCAGGGCCGGCTGTACCGAGACGCCTATGTCATACCCGGCCATACGCTTTGCCCCCTCTGCCGATACAAAATCCCCGTGAATAAGGTAATGCCGGAGTCCTTTTGGCTTTTCCTGTTCGGCTTTGACAAAACTGTCAATGCACGCATCGATAGCCCTATCTCCTGTAACATGAATGCCTACCCGGAAGCCAAGTTTATGAGAATAGGCAACGATTTTCATCAGTTCGCTGCAGCGCTCTTCGTCGGTTTCTCCGGTGAAAAGCATTTTGCCATTGCCGCCACCTACATATTCTTCGTACATCCAGGCGTTCCTGTTCAGGGGTATGCCGTCGGCAAATAGTTTGACCCCGGCTATCCTTAACCATTCGCTGTTAAAACCGGGACTTAACCCAGATTGAGATAGCCCTTCGTACAACGCTTCGCGGTCATACGAGCCATAAGGAGTAAAGAGCATCATAATGCCGACTCTTAACGAAAGCCTGCCCTCATTATCAAGCCCTTTGTAAATATCAATACATTCCTCATCCCACAATCCCCCTTGATATCCCGTGCCACCCGGACCGAGAGCGCCTTCGGTTATACTCGTTATGCCCAGCGAATTAAGCTCCTTCATAGCCGTGAGCAGTGCTTTTCGCTTCTGATCTCGCGTCAAATCAGGAACAACCTTAGCGACCATCTCCCCCAGTTGCACCCCCTTCAACAGACCGGTAGGTTCTCCATTTATCGGATCCTTCACTATCTCACATCCTGGGGGCACCGGTGTATCCCTGGTGATACCTACCAGTTCCAGGGCCCGGGTATTGAGCCAGGTAACATGCTCCCCTATAGTAAAAGGAATCACCGTAAGACAAACAGGGTTCTCAGGGGATATCAGGTCAAGGTCCCATCGTGCCGGGTATCTTGCCGGGTTACTTTTACATTCCTTCAAGGCACCCAGATTCAACCCTGTCCCCCGGATCCATTTACCGGGTTTGATTTTTTGAACCTGTTTTCCAACTGCGCTCACAATATCACGAATCGACTTCACTGCGGGGTAACCTACATCAAGTACTACAGGCGGTCTAGAACCCCAGTAAAGGGCAGCATGGATATGGGCATCATTAATACCCGGAAGTATGGTTTTCCCTTCCAGATCTATAGTTTTTGTCTGCCCGTCAGCCAAAGCTTTAATGTTGTCATTTTCACCTATAGCTACTATTTTCCTACCCTTAACGGCAACTGCCTGAGCGATGGAAAAATTCGCGTCAGCCGTAATCACCTTACCGTTAACAATTATTAAATCTGCTGACATTCGCTTCGGCACCCTTTATTAAAGCTCCATACAAAACCTGACATGCCTTATGAAATTTATATGAAAACCCGATTTTGCTTTTAGAGTATATTAATCTATAGCAAGGTTCAAGATGCTAATAGACTCCACCTTTCGGACAATAAAATATATCTTCTGTTATGTTCGAACATGGAACTATAAGCATCGGATGAAAAAGTAAACCAGTTACAGCGATTATTAATGTCGATACATCCGGTAGCTTTATCAGCAATAGATTACCATCATCAATGTTTCGACCGTCATCCGATATCTAAGTGTCCATTCATTACTATGGTTTTTATCCATCTATTATGAGGAATTATTGGGATTTGTATCGTGAATCACACAAAAAGGTACATACCCAGTTGTCCAAAAGATGGAGGCTATTGGTATCTTGAAGTATATAATGCGTTGATATAATCTGAAAATAATCATAAGTTGCTCATGTTTTCCTCACTGATAACCTGAAACATGGAAGCAATAACGCCGTGGTCTAAATTTATTAAGGAGGAGGTGTAATATTTAAAATAATACGCAATAGAGTGAACTCTTGTTTACATAATGAACTGAGAAGTCTCTCCCCTGTAATAAAGGAGGAAAAAAGTGAAAAAGTTTTTCTTAATTATTTTCACGATAGTAATAATCGGCTCGCTGATGCTTGGCGGTTGTGCCGAACCTGAACCAGAACCGGCACCTGCACCAAGTCCGGCGCCATCTCCGGCACCGAGTCCGGAACCAGAACCGGCCCCGGCACCGAGTCCGGAACCGGCACCTGCACCGAGTCCGGCTCCTGCGCCGGCACCTGACCAGCCACAGTACGGTGGTACGTGGGTCATGTTGTCAGATACAATCCCCTCCAATGTTAACCCACCTGCTGATGGAGGCTCTTTGTCGGCTAGGCATATGGCTCCCTGCCTGGAGCCATTACTCCGGCTGGATTTAAGTGGAACTCTCAAGGGGCATCTAGCTGAATCCTTTGATATCACTCCCGATGGCAAATCTGTGACCTTCCATATACGCAAAGGCGTCCAGTTCCACGATGGCACTCCCTTGAATGCCGAGGCGGTCAAATATAACCTGGAAACAACGGCTCAATCAGGACTCTGGGGCGCGGCTGTACTAAATGCGGCAACATCTTATGATATTGTTGATGACTATGCTCTTAAGGCAAATTTCGAAATGTACAACTACAACTACATGATCGCGTTGACCGGGCTTACCGGTATGATTGCCTCACCGACGGCTTTACAGACACCCGCCACGGAAGAAAACATATCCGAGCTCCACATGGTGGGCACCGGTCCTTTCATCTACGATAGCTTCAAACCGGAGGACTATGTCAAATATACGAAGAACCTGAACTACTGGCAGGAAGGCAAGCCTTACCTCGATGCGATTATCATAAGGACCATCGCTGACAGGACCGTCGCGGTAATGTCTTTCCAGGCGGGCGAGGCAGACGAGCTGGCAACAGGACTTCAACTGGCTACATCGAACATGCTGGAGGAGCAAGGCTATAATCTTACGCCGTATCCGCTACGATTCCATTTTGCCATGACGTGGGACAGCGCCGATCCGGCCTCCCCCTTCTCCAACCAGAAAGTACGAGAAGCCATTCACTATGGCGTGGACAAGCAGACCCTGGTCAATGGTATCGGCGGCGGTGAAAAGAGAGGGTTTGTTGCTCTGTATCAGTTGGCTGAGCCAAAAGACCCGTGGTATTGCCCCGAACTACCGATCCGCGAATACAACCTGGACAAAGCCAAGCAACTGCTGGCAGAGGCCGGCTACCCCGATGGCTTCGCGACAACCCTGCATTCGGACACCTTTGCGGAGATGAACTTCTTAGAAGCTCTGGCAACCGAGCTTAAAAAGATGGGCATAGATGCCGAAATGGACATGGCTGACATGGGAAGGGCAGTGTCTATGTGGTATGGCGGCTGGGAAGGCCTCCTACATCCGGGTTACCCAACCTATGATACCATCACGGGTCTTAACTCCCGCTGGGGCGACCCGACTGCCTGGCCCAGCATGTACGTGCCGGCCGGATGGCATGATAAGTGGGCGGCGACAATGTCCGAGATTGACGATACCAAGCGTGTGGAATTGATGAAAGAAATAGTCCGGCTTGACTATAATGAGTGTATCACCTTTACCTGGAGGGGAGACGCACCCTTCGGTGTGAACGATGGTACTTCTCATGGATTCGTACTTCATGCTGGTGGTGCTATGGACATGTGGTGGCCGGAAGCCATCTGGAAAGAACAGAAATAATATAGAGATAGCTGAAGAAAAGAAAAAGAGACATACTGGTGGAGGGGCCGGATATATTCTGACTCCTCCACCGAAGGAAAAGTCAGCGGGTTCGCTCAAATTTTTGGTGAGAACAGGCTGTCAAGAACGAATCTATTTTTTCAGTTAAAATAAAACTAACCATAGATAAAGCAGGTCTCTTTCAAGGCTAAAAGGGGTGCCGGACTCGCGGTGTAATTCGTCGGTGCGGCACCTTTTGGAATATACTGTAAGCAGTTATCATTAAAGCAATAATACACCAGTGAGAGGTCTTGAATGGTAGGGTATATCATTCGCCGTGTATTTATGGGTCTTATTGTCATTATTATAGTGACTATCCTGGTATTTCTACTGATACGACTTTTACCGGGTGACCCGCTTTTAATGTATCTCACCCAGCAACAATTTAGGGATACGCTTTACGACCCTGCCCAGTTGGCAGAATTGCAGGCAAGATTTGGCCTGGACGTACCGCTGCCTATGCAATATATAAACTGGATAGCGGACATGTTCCGTGGCGACTTTGGAGAATCAATTAACCTCCAGAAGCCCGTTTCGAAGCTGATCGGCGAACGTATGCCGGTGACCTTACATCTCAGCATCATCGGCGCGATATTTGCTACCGTTGTCGGCATAGGTTTCGGTATAATCTGCGCTCTGAGGCGGGGCACGTGGCTGGATACAGTACTTACCTTCCTGGCAAACATAGGCATTACCATACCCAGCTTTTGGGCAGCTATTTTGCTGATATATCTTTTCGGTCTTAAGTTAGGCTGGCTGCCAATCGCGGGTTATACATCACCTTTCGATGACTTCTGGCTAAACACCCGCCAGATAATATTGCCGATTTTCTGCCTGTCGCTCTTCGGCCTGGCGTCAAACGCCCGCCTGACACGCTCCTGCATGCTTGAGGTCGTTGCTCAGGACTACATACGCACGGCCTGGGCTAAAGGTCTGAAGGAACGAGTCATCGTCCTCAGGCATACCATTAAGAACGGCTTGATCCCATTGATTGCCAATATGGGCTTCCTGGTCGCCGGCCTGTTCGGGGGTTCGGTGATTATCGAAACTTTATTTAACATTCCCGGCGTGGGGAGATTACTCACGACAGCCCTTCTCGGGCAGGATTACATGATTGTTCAGGCTAGCACTTTGATGATGGTGGCACTGATAACTTTCGCTAATATTGCAGTTGATATTTCCTACGGCTGGCTTGACCCTAGGATAAGATATGATTAAGGAGTCATGGTATGGTAGGTAGTTCAGGCCCCGGAGCTCCGCTCAGGGATACTACGGTATCGGATGTACCTTTAAGGAAGTACAGTGAATTCAAGCGCACCGTATCCGTATTCTTCGGGCGCCCGCTCCCCGTCGTCGGCCTGATAATTATCTTTATTTTTATTATTATTACTATTTTCGGCCCCTGGATGGCTCCCTATGACCCCATTGAGATGGATGTTATGAATTCGTTAGTGCACCCAAGCAGCACGCACCTCCTCGGCACCGACGAGATTGGCAGGGATACGTTGAGCCGCCTGATTTTTGGCGCGCGTACTTCTCTGTTTATAGGCATCGTGGTTATCACCATATCTACTTCTATCGGCATATTTCTGGGTCTTGTCGCTGCGAATTCCACCGGAGCATTGCACCATATAATCATGAGGATTACCGATGGCCTGATGGCCTTCCCGAGTATAATACTGGCTCTCCTTATCGCCGGGTTGCTCGGTGGTGGTCTGCAAAATGTCATTATAGCTCTGACCGTTGGTATGATAGCGCCAGTTATCCGTATAACGAGTGGTACGGCCATGTCCATTAGGGAGAACGAATATGTTATGGCGGCACGGGCTATGGGTGTGAGTAACCTTAATATTATGCTCACCGAAATTCTGCCTAATTGCTTCGCTCCCATACTGGTGATGATGACCATGGGAATTGGCGCCACCATTCTGGCGGAGGCGGGGCTCAGTTTTCTGGGGGTAGGTATCACCCCGCCGACACCGGTCTGGGGTCGCATGGTAAATGACGGCTATCGATATCTCCTTACCAATCCGGAGTTATCAATGGCACCAGGCCTGGCAGTTATGCTGGTAGTCTTCGGTTTCAATATGATGGGGGATGGCCTACGGGATGCACTTGACCCGAGGCTGAGAGGTGTTATCTAGGCATTGCTCAGAGAATCAGTAAGGATGTTGACATGGAAGCTCTTTTAAATGTTGAAAATCTTAAGACTTACTTCAATACCTACCACGGACAGGTTAAAGCCGTAGATGGCATCTCTCTATATATAAATCCGAGAGAGACCATCGGAATAGTAGGAGAGAGTGGCTGCGGTAAATCGGTAAGTATGTTGTCAGTGATGCAGTTAATACCTACACCACCGGGCGAAATAGTCGACGGCAAGGCTATCTTCGATGGTAATGACCTGCTCGAGTACGATGCTAAGGGCGATAAAATGTGTTCCGTGCGTGGCGGCAAGATTGCCATGATATTCCAAGAACCAATGACTTCGCTTAATCCCGTACTGACTATTTGCCGGCAGTTAACCGAAACGCTGGAGTGGCATCTCGGCATGGACCCCCACGCCGCCAGACTGCGCGCTATCGAACTGCTTAAGCTGGTGGGCATTCCTGAAGCTGAAAAACGCATTGACGCCTACCCCCACCAGTTTAGCGGCGGCATGCGCCAGCGAGTAATGATTGCCATGGCAATCTCCTGTAATCCCGAAATACTCATCGCCGATGAGCCTACCACAGCTCTGGACGTAACCACTCAGGCACAGATAATGGAACTTATGAAGAAAACGACGGAAGAATTTAATACTTCGCTGATTATCGTCACACATAATATCGGCGTGGTCGCCCGTTATGCCGAGAGAATCTATGTCATGTACGCCGGCCGCATCGTTGAGTCTGGTCTATCCTACGATATATTCGATAACCCGTGTCATCCTTACACAATAGGCCTGCTCAAGTGTGTACCTCAGCTAGGAGAAACACGAAACACGAGAAAACTGATTCCGATTACCGGTATGCCTCCAAACCTGATTGATATGGAGCCAACCTGCGCCTTCCTCCCCAGATGCACTTATAAAAATGAAAGGTGCGAACGGGAACTTTGGCCTCCGTTAAGACATATAGACGGCAAGCACTACGTAGCGTGTCATGGCGATATCCGGGAGAAGAAATGAAAGCAGCAGAAGACGAGCCCGTAATAGAAGACGAATCAGTAATAGAAGTAAAAAACCTTAAAATGTACTTCCCCATAACGGCGGGTATACTACGCCGCAAAGTCGGCGATATTAAAGCCGTGGATGACGTAAGTTTCAAGATAAGGAAAAATGAAACGCTTGGCCTGGTGGGTGAAAGCGGCTGCGGCAAGACCACAGTCGGCCGTTGTATCCTCCGCCTTTACCGTCCCACCTCCGGGAACATCATTTTTATGGGAACAGACATATCAAGATTACCGGAAGACCGCATCAGGCCAATGCGCATCCACATGGGAGCCGTCTTCCAGGACCCGTACGGTTCGCTCAACCCGCGACAGACAGCCAGAAACATCGTTGGTAAGCCGCTTAAAACCCATAAGCTCGCGGGGATGAGTGATTTTAGCACCCGGGTGACCGAGCTTTTCAACCTCGTCGGGCTTAACCCTGTTATGATGAACCGCGTCCCTCACGAGTTCAGCGGCGGCCAGCGACAGCGTCTGGCTATTGCACGCGCATTAGCCTGCAGACCATCGCTGGTGGTCTGTGATGAGCCCATTTCAGCTCTCGACGTTTCGATCCAAGCGCAGATTATCAATCTCCTTGAAGAAATCCAGGATGTGATGGGACTGACGTATCTCTTTATTGCCCACGACCTCTCCGTGGTACAGCATATCAGCACTCGCGTGGCTGTCATGTACCTGGGCCGTATCGTGGAGGTTACAAACGCGGAGGAACTCTATTCCAATCCCCTGCATCCGTACACCAAGGCTTTGCTTTCGGCGGTGCCGATACCGAACCCACATATTGAACAGACCCGCCAGCGTATCGTCCTGAAGGGAGAGGTACCCAGTCCGGCTAACCCGCCAAGAGGTTGTCATTTCCATCCGCGTTGTGAGTTAGCCACGACAGAATGCATGGAGATAAAGCCGGAATTAAGGGATATCGGTAACGGCCACGAGGTGGCCTGTTTCAAGGTGTGATATCAGCAGCGAAAGGAGTTAATTTAACAGCACCAATCCCGCAACGATATTTCAACTAATTTCCTGATATTTGCTGGATGGGCAGGCTCTGCCAGGGGAGAATCAGGCAAAGTCTGGTGCTAGTGCCCCTACCATTGGTAGCCTGATGCACAATTGGTCAAGTGGTATCCTGCCTGTCTATTATTTTATTTCAACAAATATGGTTCGCGATGATGTTTAATAACCAGTTATGAACTACCTTGAATGGGTATATATCAAACACATTGTCAATGATTGTTGCAGAAAGGAGTAAAAATGGTTAAAGGCGGATACATGGGAAAGCTCCTGTGGGTAGACCTTTCCACGGGGAAAATAGAAACAGAACAGACGGATGATAACCTCTACAAGGATTTTATCGGAGGCTATGGGATAGGTTCACGATTACTTTACAGCCGGATGAAGGCGGGAGTGGACCCGCTGGGACCGGACAACATCTTCGGTCTGATGACCGGCCCGCTGACCGGCACACCGGCAATCAGCGGTACCAGATACACGGCTATGGGCAAATCGCCGCTGACCGGCGGCTGGGGAGACGCCAATTCCGGCGGTCATTTCGGTCCCAGGCTCAAGTTCGCCGGCTTTGACGGAGTGTTTTTTACCGGTATATCCGATAAGCCGGTCTACCTGCTGCTGGACAACGGCAAGGCCGAGCTGAAAGACGCCAGCCAGTTCTGGGGCAAGGACACATACTATACAGAGGATACTCTCAAGGCGGAATACGGTGACAACGCCGAAGTAGTCTCTATCGGTCCCGCGGGGGAGAAACTCTCCCGCGTGGCCTGTCTTATCACCCGCCACGGCGATGCCGCCGCGCGTTCCGGCCTGGGGGCGGTGATGGGCTCTAAAAGAGTTAAGGCGGTGGTAGCCAGGGGGAACCAGCAGGTACCCCTCGCCGACAGCGAAGCCGCCAACGCAATTAGAAAAGAGCACATGGAGGCTTCCAAGGCCTTTTTTAGCGGCATGAACGCATACGGCACCTCGGGACACGGTGATGCTTCAGCAATGAGCGGCGATACGCCTATAAAGAACTGGGGCGGCATCGGCGCGGTCGAGCTGGCAGATGTCTCCGGCCTGCGTGGCGACAAGATGATTGCCAATCTGGACCATCGTACGGGCTGCTGGCAATGCCCCACGGCCTGCAAAGGCGTCCTGAAAGCGGGAATCGAATATCCGTATCCGGCCGGCAGCAAGAGGGTGGAATACGAGACCATCGGCGCTTTCGGCGCCAACTGTTTGAACACCAATGCCGAGTCGATAGCCATGGCGAACTACATCTGCAACAGCTACGGCATGGATACCATCTCCGCCGGCAGTATCATTGCCTTCGCCATGGAACTCTACGAGCACGGCATCATCACCAAGAGCGATACCGATGGCATAGAACTCAACTGGGGCAACCCCGATGCCCTGATTGCCATGACGGAAAAACTGGTGAAACGAGAAGGAATCGGGGATATCCTGGCGGAAGGCGTTAACATCGCTGCCGAGAAAATCGGCAAAGGCGCCAGGGAATACGCGGTGCACGCCGGCGGCCAGGAACCCGGCATGCACGACCCGAAGCTTAAAGGTCATCCCCTGCAATATCCCCGCCACCCCACCGCCACCGTTTACAAAATGGACTCAACTCCGGGCAGACACACCGGAGCGTTCGGACCCGACGGATTCGAAAGGCATCTGAACAACTGCATGGGCACCTGCCTGTTCGTATACTTATCCCCCCTCCCTTCAAACCCGACGGTAGGCTCCCCATACGCAGAACGTATGATGAAAGCGGTCACCGGCTGGGACCGCTCCTGGGAAGAGCTTCTCAAAGCGGGTGAGAGAATCGGCAACATGAGGCACGTCTTCAACCTGCGCGAGGGCATAAATCCTGTAAATGTATTTATCCACGGCAGGGTGCTGGGCATTCCTCCTCAAAAGGAAGGCCCGCTGGCCGGGGTAACGATTGATGAAAAGTCGGAGAGCATTTGGAACCTGGGCGCCCTGGACTGGGACTGGATAACCGCCAAACCAAGCCGGAAGAAGCTGCTGGAGCTGGGACTCGATGACGTAGCGGAGGAGATTGCTCCGCCGCCGAAATTACCGGGTTTCGGCCCTTCGGGAGGGTAAACACGAAATCCGGGGACAGGGCTTGAGGCGTATATTCGACTGGAGGAGATGAATATGTCAAAAGGGATAATCGTTTACCTCTCCTATACCGGAAATACCAAGCAGATTGCCGAAGCAATATACAAGGGCATGAAGCCCGGGATTGACCAGTGCGACATCG
>Ga0315551_10000940_pt1 | contig 22679 bp, 23 predicted proteins | sample SalMarSW160290MG_FD_203678 | JGI IMG/M metagenome (GOLD analysis project Ga0315551, IMG submission 203678) | Salt marsh sediment microbial communities from the Plum Island Ecosystem LTER, Massachusetts, United States - Salt Marsh Sediment SW1602-90 ...
GCCATCGCCCTCGCGCGACAGAAGAATGTGATCCTCGCGACCTTCGGGGACCTCATGCGGGTGCCTGGGAGCAGCTCCTCCCTGCAGCAGGAGTGGGGAGAGGGCAGCGCCATCCGGGTGATCCTCTCGCCCTTGGACGCCCTGCAGCTCGCCGCAGAGCGTCCCGATCACTTTGTCTGCCTCTTCGCCGTGGGGTTTGAGACCACCTCCCCAACCATTGCCACGGCAGTCATGGAGGCTGGTAGCCAAGGGCTTACTAATTTTTATCTCCTTTCCTCGCAGCGCCTCATCCCGCCGGCTATCCGCGCCCTGCTCGCCAACGGTATGGCCCAGATAGACGGGTTTATCCTGCCCGGGCACGTGAGCGTCATCATCGGGGAGGCGCCCTATCGTTTTATCGCCGAGGAATTCGGGATCCCCGGTGTCATCACGGGTTTTGAGCCCCTCGAGATCCTCGAGGGGATCTATATGCTCCTCAAACAGAAAAAAGAGGGGCGCGCCGCCATCGAGATCCAGTACCGCCGCGCCGTGGCTGTTGAGGGAAATGAGCGAGCAAGGGCGATCATGGCAGAGGTCTTCGCCCCGGTTGACGCCAACTGGAGAGGGCTCGGCATGATACCGGCAAGCGGCCTCGCGCTCAGGGAGGCGTTTTCGTACCTGGATGCGGCGCAGCACTTTGCTCTCCCTTATGTAGAGCAGGGGGATGCCCCGGGGTGCCTGTGCGGGGCAGTGCTCCAGGGAATCCGGCGCCCGCCTGAATGCCCCTTATTTGGCACCCAATGCACGCCGGAAGAACCAATCGGGGCCTGCATGGTCTCTACCGAGGGGAGCTGTGCGGCCTATTACAAATACGGGGGCCGTCCATGAAGGAGCGCAGGATCTCCCTTGCCCATGGGGCAGGAGGCAAACTGAGCCATGACCTCGTGCAGGAGCTGTTTCTTCCCTATTTAGGGAGCGCGCCCCTGCAGGCACTCGATGACAGCGCCGTTATCCCTTTCGAGACAGGCCAACTCGCCTTTACCACCGACGCCTACGTGGTCAAGCCCCTCTTTTTCCCGGGCGGGGATATCGGGAGGCTCGCTGTCTGCGGCACGGTGAATGATCTCGCCATGGTTGGTGCACAGCCGCTCGGACTTTCCTGCTCCTTCATCCTCGAGGAAGGACTGCTGATAGCCGACCTCGAACGCGTGCTCGCCTCTATGCAGACAGCTGGGCAGGAGGCCGGTGTTCAGGTGGTAGCCGGGGACACCAAGGTCGTTGAGCACGGCGCGGTTGAGGGGCTCTTTATCACCACCGCAGGAATCGGCCAAATCCCCCCAGGCGTCGCTATCGGGAGCGCGCGCACCGTGCCCGGCGATGTCATCATTGTCAGCGGCCCGCTCGGCGACCACGAGATCGCGGTCCTGTTGGCGCGCGGGGAGTTTTCCCTGCAGGGGGAGGTGAAGAGCGATTGCGCACCTCTCAATAAGCTGGTGGCAACGATGCTAGCGGCAAGCAGCACCATCCATTGCCTGCGCGATCCCACCCGGGGGGGGATGGCCACGGTCCTGTGGGAGATCGCCCATGCATCCGGAGTCGGCGTCGTCGTCGAGGAGGAAGAGATCCCCATCAGGGGAGAGGTCCGGGCGGTCTGCGATCTGCTCGGTTTTGATCCCTATTATCTCGCGAATGAAGGGAGGCTTATCGCCTTTGTGCCTGAGGGGGCAGCAAGAACAATCTTGCAGGCGATGCAGCAGCATCCTTTGGGCAAAGGCGCGAAACTCATCGGCCGCGCCGTGGCGGATCATCCGGGTACGGTTCTCTTGCACACTACCCTCGGGGGACATCGGATCCTGGAGCCCTTGAGCGGCGTCCAGTTTCCGCGGATCTGCTAGTTTTTACGCTTTGTACAATCCGGCGCTACGCGGGAGTGAGTAATGCCCGCGCTCAGCAAGAGACGGGCATTCGTGCCCAGTTGGCTACGCTTTTTAATCCCGACTAATCCTGGAACATATTTATCAGAAGGATGATTTTAGAGAGGCTCAGGGTGCTTTATTAAGGCAAAAAATACGTGAAAAAAACCAAAACAAACTAAAACAAACTAAAGAAAACAAGAGAAAAATCAAGAAAAAAAGGCTAAAATCCTTTTTCCTCTAACAAAGGGTTGACAATAAGAATTCTTTTGTGATAAAGGTCTCATGCCTGAGGGGAGGTAATGATGGTATTCTTGTGAGCTTACATGAGAGGGAGAGGTGCTTGTAGAAGGCCACTGCCCCCTTTTTTTATAGTATGTTTATGTTAAGAAGATGCGGTTGGGTATCTCGTGATCCACGACAAATTCGAAGAGAGGAGGATGAATTGAGATGAAAGTAACGCGACGTGACTTTCTCAAGATTTCAGGGGCGACGGCGGCAGGTCTATATGTCAGCCAGTTGGGATTTGATTTGTCTCCAGTCTCTGCCTACGCCTACAAACTGCGCATCAAAGGGGCCAAGGAAACCACCACCATCTGCCCCTACTGCGCGGTCGGGTGCGGGATTATCTGCCACTCGAAAGGTGGAAAGGTGATCAACACCGAGGGGGATCCTGATCACCCCATCAATCAGGGTGCCCTTTGTGCCAAGGGGGCCGCTCTCTATCAGTGGGTGAACAATGACAGCAGGATTACCACTCCCCTGTACCGGGCCCCGGGGGGCAACAGCTGGAAGGAGGTCTCCTGGAACTGGGCCTTGACCGAGATCGCCAAGCGGACCAAGGAAGCCAGGGATGCGGCGTTCATCAAGACCAATGCCAAGGGTCAGGTGGTGAACAGGACGGAGAACATCGCCCACATCGGGTCCGCCGCCTTGGACAACGAGGAGTGCTGGACCCTGCAAGCCATAATGAGGGCCCTGGGGCTCGTCTATATCGAGCACCAGGCGCGTATCTGACACAGCGCTACGGTAGCGGCTCTGGCAGAGTCGTTCGGACGTGGCGCAATGACCAATCACTGGATCGATATCGGCAACAGCGATTGCATCCTGATCATGGGGAGCAACGCCGCCGAGAACCACCCCATTTCCTTCAAATGGGTGAACAAGGCGATGGAACAAGGGGCCACTCTCATCAACGTCGATCCTCGCTTCACCCGCACCTCTTCCAAGGCCGACATCTATGCACCCATCCGGTCAGGGACCGACATCGCATTTCTGGGTGGGATGATGAAGTACATCCTGGATAAGGACCTCTATTTCAGAGAATATGTGGCCGAATACACCAACGCCTCATTCATCCTGAGTACAAAATACGACTTCAACGACGGTCTCTTTTCGGGCTACAACCGCAAGACCAAAAGCTACAATAAGAAGTATTGGGCCTTCGAGAAGGATAGCAAGGGTGTCCCCAAGAAGGATCGAAGTCTCCAGCATCCACGGAGCGTCTTCCAGCAGCTCAAGAAGCACTACTCCCGCTATACCCTTGACAAGGTCTCGGCAATAACCGGTACCCCCCGGTCGTTGCTAACAAAGATATACAGGACCTATGCGGCCACCGGCAAAAAGGGCAAGGCCGGGACGATCATGTACGCCATGGGCTGGACCCAGCATACCGTTGGCGTCCAGAACATCAGAGCCATGGCCATGATTCAGCTCCTGTTGGGCAACATGGGGGTGGCCGGCGGCGGCGTCAACGCCTTGAGGGGTGAGTCCAACGTGCAGGGCTCTACGGACCACTGCCTGCTCTGGCACATTCTACCCGGCTACATGGCCACCCCGAGCACGAACTGGCTGGTGCTCGATGACTATCTCAAGAGGAGACCCGCGAGCAATGATCCCTTGAGCGCCAACTGGTGGCAGAACGAGCCGAAGTATATGGTGAGCTTCCTCAAATCCATGTTCGGGGAGGCGGCCACTGCTACCAACGAGTTCGGCTACCAGTGGCTCCCCAAGGTGGATGTTGGGGTCGACTATTCTTGGTTGACTATCTTTGACGAGATGTATAAGGGGAAGTTCACCGGTTTCTTCGCCTGGGGGCAGAACCCCGCGTGCTCCGGTGCCAATGCCAATAAGAACAGAGAGGCCATGGCCAAGCTCAAGTGGCTGGTGAACGTCAATATGTTCGACAACGAAACCGCTTCCTTCTGGAAGGGTCCGGGGATGGACCCCCAGAAGGTCCAGACCGAGGTCTTCTTCCTCCCCTGTGCGGTATCGGCGGAGAAGGAGGGATCGATCACCAACTCCGGGCGATGGATGCAGTGGCGCTATGCAGCGGCCAAGCCGCCGGGAAAGGCCAGACCTGACGGTGACATGATCGTCGAGCTCTTCGAAAAGATACAAGAGCTCTACAAGAAAGAGGGAGGAGCCCTGCCCGAGCCGATCGTCAACCTGAAGTGGGACTACACCACGAGGGGCGCATTCGATGCCCATAAGGTGGCAAAGGAGATCAACGGTTACTTCTTGGAGGATGTCACCATTAAGGATACGACCTATAAGAAGGGGACCCTCGTTCCATCATTCGCCTTCCTGCAGGCAGACGGCTCCACTTCATCGGCTAACTGGCTCTATTGTAACTCTTACACCGAGAAGGGGAACATGGCCGCCCGCAGAAACCTGAAGGATGCCTCCGGCATCGGGCTCTACCTTGAGTGGTCGTGGTGCTGGCCGGTCAACCGCCGGATCATCTACAACCGGGCCTCGGTAGACCTCACGGGTCAGCCGTGGGATAAGGAAGACCCCGTGATCACCTGGACAGGCGAAAAGTGGGTGGGTGATGTGCCCGACGGCGGGTGGCCACCGATGCACACCCCGGACGGCAAGTTGAATCCGAAGACCAAGTACCCCTTCATCATGAAGGAAGAGGGGTTCGCCCACATCTTCGGCCCTGGACGCTCGGACGGGCCCTTCCCCGAGCACTACGAGCCCTTGGAGTGCCCGGTGGATCGGAACTTGATGAGTTCTCAGTTCATCAACCCCACGGTGAAGCAATTTGAGACCGAGATGGATAAGCGCTTCACCTGCGATCCGCGCTACCCCTTTGTGGGAACCACCTATCGGGTTACCGAACACTGGCAGACCGGTGTTGCGACTCGCTGGCAGCCGTGGTTGCTCGAAACACAGCCCCAGCAGTTCTGCGAGATGAGCGAAGAGCTGGCCAGACTGAGGGGTATCAAGAACGGTGATCAAGTTATTGTAGAGTCGGGCCGCGGCCTGGTGACCGCGGTGGCCATGGTGACCAAGCGGTTCAAACCCCTCAAGGTTATGGGTCAGACGATTCATGAGGTGGGGTTGCCGTGGTGCTATGGTTGGGTACACCCCAAAGACGGCGGTGACTCATCCAACCTGTTGACCCCGTCGGTGGGCGATCCAAACACGAAGATACCTGAGACCAAGGCGTTCATGGTGAACGTGCGCAAGGCATAAAGGAGGTGATCCTATGGCTGATAAGACATTCTTTATCGATACCACCCGGTGCACCGCGTGTCGCGGCTGTCAGATAGCCTGTAAAGAGTGGAATAAGAACCCCGCTACCACAACAAAAAACCGGGGAAGTTTCCAAAACCCTGAGGATCTCTCCTTTTGGACCTACAAGCTCGTTCGCTTCTCAGAAGTGGTCTCGGGAGGGGAACTCCGGTGGTACTTCTTCGCCGATCAGTGCCGCCACTGTATAGAGCCTCCATGCAAGGATATCGCCGAATCCTTGGGCTATAAAAAGGCCATCACGAAGGATGCGGCGACCGGGGCGGTGCTCTTTAATCAGAAGGTGAAGGTAAAGCCGAAGGACTTCGAGGAGATCAAGGAGGCCTGTCCCTATAACATCCCGAGATATGATGCCAAACAGATGGCCATCGCCAAATGTACCATGTGCATCGACCGTGTCTCAAACGGGTTGTTACCTGCTTGCGTCAAGACCTGTCCCACGGGGACCATGAACTTTGGCGATCGGAGTCAGATGCTGGCCCTGGCCGATAAGCGCCTGAAGGAGCTGAAGGCCGAATACCCCAAGGCCCAACTTCTCAATGCCGAAGATGTCCGAACCATCTTTCTGGTCATCGATGACTCTGAGAAGTACTATCAGTTCGCCAAGTCACACGGCCCCTTGGGGGTCACCCGTTTGGCGGCCATGAAGAAGCTCATCAGGCCCCTGGTGAGTTTGTCGGGATTGAAGGGATAGTTTAATCCTTCATGAAACATCAGAGCTGGGCTTGTCCTGAGAGGTTTCCTCTCGGGGCAAGCCCTTTCTTTACTCGAATAGATGGTATAGTATAGAAGGGAGAGTATTATCTATGGTGGAGTCGCTGGATCAGATCAAAGAACGAATCACTTGGTTTCAGAAAGAGAAACCATACTATCGGGAGATCCTCGATCTCTACGCACAGATTCTTGAGGAGCACGGGAAGATTCGCTCCCAGTTAAAGATTACCGTGCCGCAGGTGAATAAGAAGCTGGTGCAGTCACGATCGGACAAGGGCCTTCCGCTGCTGGGCAAAGAGGGATTTGCAATAGACCTCGAGGCAGCGCAAAGACTCTTTTATACCCTGAGTGCGATCGGCACGGGGGCAACCCCGCGGATGGGGGATGAGATTCCGAGAATTACCGAGGCGGCAGAGGCAGGGAAACTGGATCTGGAAGGTCTGTTGAGCAAACACTACGATGGAGATTATCTCACGCAAGAAGCTGAGCAATGCGGTGTGGACAAGGGCATCCTCTCGTTCTTGGTCCAGGCCAGTGTTAGACCGTGCCTCGAAGCCCAGATGGAACATCTGAAAGATTCCCTCAACCTGGAAGAGTGGCTGCGGGGAGAATGTCCCCTCTGCGGGTCACCCCCCCAGATGGCCCAGTTACGGGATGAAGAAGGCAAGCGGTATCTCCAATGTCCTTTGTGCGGTTGTCAGTGGCGCTGGGAGCGGATAGCCTGCCCCTATTGCCACAACAAAGACTTCGACTCGCTGCACTACCTCTACTCCGAAGAAGAAGAGGCCTATCGGGTGGATCTCTGCGATCACTGCAAAGGCTACATCAAAACGGTAGATTCCCGCAAGCTCGATTACGAGCCCTATCTGGATCTGGAGGACGTCGTTACTATTCACCTCGACATCATCGCCATGGAAAAGGGCTACCGCAGATCCGCCCCCACCCCGTGGGGACCATGGCCGTTACCGGGGGGTGACGCGGTTGGGAGTGCTTAAGAGGCGCCCTGCCACCTTCATACAGGGCGGTGAGGCGAAGGCAATTACGGACTGGGTTGCCGCTGAGGGCTCATACGAGCTCTATCTCAACGATACCTTAGTGGACGCCATCGTAGTTTCTCCTTCGGAGCTCGAACCACATGCCCTCGGCTACGTGGTGACCGAGGGGCTGGTTCAGCCGAAGGAAGTGGAGGGGGTCCGCCGAAGGGGACGCCGAGTTTTCGTCAAGACCCGTGGCAGGCAGGACGTTCCTCCGTCCAAGACCGTCTTGCGGAGCTCCGCCTATCGGGGGAGCGGTGGGGCATCGATTACCCCGGTTTCCACTGCCATCACGGTCGACCCGGCCCTGATCGTACAGTGCGCACGACAGATCACCGAGCAGGCTGCGAATTGGAAGAAGAGCGGGGGGGTGCACATCTCGCTGCTCTTTAATCGTGAAGGCGAGCTGATCACGGTGGCAGAGGACATCGGGCGGCACAACAGCGTGGATAAGGTAGTGGGGTATGCCCTGCTCAATAAGATTCCGTTGGACGAGACTATCCTGGCGTGCAGTGGAAGGCAGCCTGAGGGGATGGTCCTGAAGGTGGCACGAGCCAGGATACCCATCTGCATTACCAAGGCCGCGGTGACCGATAAAGGGATTCAGGCGGCAGAGCGGCTGGGGATAACCCTCGTCGGCTTTGCGCGGGAGAATCGTTTCACTATATATGCTCACCCCGAGCGGGTGCAGGTGATCCCATAATTCGGATGGCGATAGGATTCGATCGGATTTTATGTATAAGGGTTGTTTTTACAAAAATGAGTTCATATGGACATTGATCTCTTTGGGTTGAAGATATTTGTGATGGTTGCAGAGAAGAAGAGCTTTTCTGAGGCAGCGAGGGCCCTCTATCTGACTCAACCCGCCATAACCCATCAGATCAAAAAACTGGAGAACTATTTCGCCACCCCCTTGTTCAAACGGCAGAGCAATACCGTTTTCCTCACCCCGGCCGGCGAGATCCTGTACGCCTATGCAAAACGGTTCTCCCAGTTAGGCGATGAACTCATGGAGGAGATCGGGCGCTATACGGGGGTGCTGACAGGGGATTTGATCATCGGTGCCTGCACTATGGTGGGGGAGCATCTTATCCCTTCGCTGGTTAAAGACTTCCATGAGGCACACCCGGAGGTACACTTCAGCATCGAGATCGGCAACTGTCCCGCAATAGTCGATAAACTGCTGAAGGGGACTATTGATGTGGGATTGATCGGCGACAAGGTGGTCCACAGGAACCTGGTGACGGAGAGGCTTTTAGAACATACCTTGTTTTTAGTCTCCTCTCCAGACTATGTGGGCATCGAGAGGGAAACGGTCTCCTTGAAGGAGTTGACCGGGACAAAGCTGCTGTTGAGGGAGGAGGGGGTGGGGACGAGGGTTCTGTTCGAAGATTTGGTCTCCCAACGAGGTATGAAACTAAGGGACTTTCAGATCATCACCGTCTCGGGGAGCAATGAGGTCATCAAGATGATGACACAAAGCGGGTTAGGGGTTTCCCTCTTCCCGCGAAAGGCCATCGAGCATGAATTGGAGAAGGGTGATCTCAAGGCCTTCTCATTACAAGAGGGTGAGCTGCGGCATACCTTTTATCTGTTGTACCGAAAGCAAAAGGTGATCCCTTTAAAGACCCAGCACTTTGTGGCGTTTGTCAAGGGGCAGGTAGGAGAAGAAACAGGTAGGACTTTGTCACGGGGCGCATAAGAGACTTTTATAAGTCCATAAAAACATTTCATTTGACACCTTGACGTATGAGAGACTAGTATGTTACAAAATTATTATCTCCCCTTAATATGGCCTTGAGAAGAGGCAGTTATGCCACAAGGCCATATTTATGTGGGTCTCCTGCGGAGAGGGAGGAGCCGATAAGGCAATCGCGCAGGAGATACCAGTAAGGGAAAGGAGGGTAAACCATGGTGCGGCCTGAAGGTAAGGTGGTGTGGTATAGCGGGGTGGTGCTTATTATTGTTGTGGGATTTTTCCTCCTCTGGGGCAACACCGATTCCGTACAGTCCAAAGATGAGAGCACGTGTATTGCCTGCCACACCTCAGTGAAGGACCTGGTGAAGATCACCAGGGAGATTGCGGCCAAGGCCCCCCCTGAGAAATCGACGGCAAGTGAAGGGGAGGGGTGAGGAGGAGCAGTGGCTCCGTTGGAGCCATATGAGAAGGTACTCATCGATGATGCGTTTCTCGAGGAGGACCCCCACGGGGAGGTCACCTGCGAGCAATGCCATGGGGGGAATCCCAAGGCTTCTACCATGAAGGCCGCTCACAAAGGTCTGGTCCCTGACCCCACGTACCCTGATCCATCCAAGGCATGCGGCGAGTGTCATGAAGATACTGTTGCAAAAAACAAGACCAACCTCCACGTAAGCCTCAATGCATACAAAGACATCATCGGCATGCGGGCAAGCGACAAAAAGGGGACGCGAAAGAAAGTCTTTAAGGCAATGGATACACACTGCTCCGCGTGTCACAGCAGCTGTGGCCAATGCCATGTCTCCCGGCCGGACTCGGTGGAGGGTGGTTTTGTGGAGGGACATCTCTTTCAGAAAACACCCCCCATGGATACCAACTGCACCGCCTGCCACGGCAGCAGGGTTGAAATGGAATACCTGGGCAAGAATAAGGGTTTACCAGGTGATGTCCACTATACCAAGGAGGGGATGCAGTGCATTGCTTGCCACAGCGGGGAGGAGATGCACGGGATGGGAAAGAACTATACCTATCGCTATGACGTTGAAAATGCCCCCAGCTGCGAGGGGTGTCACGAGGATGCCGTAAGCCCCACGGCCAAGACCCGAACCCATCAAATACACAAAGAGAAGGTAAGCTGTCACGTATGCCATTCGGTGGCGTACAAAAACTGCTACAGCTGTCACGTCGGCAAAGACAAAAAAGGGCTCCCTTATTTTAAGACGGAAAAAACCGAAATGGCCTTTAAGATCGGACTCAATCCGCGTCCCAGCAAGGACAGACCTTATAAGTTTGTCACCCTTCGCCATGTACCGGTGAGCAAGGAAACCTTTGCCTTCTACGTTAAAGACGGACTGGCCAACTTTGATGCGCTGCCCACCTGGAAGCTGGCCACCCCTCACAACATCCAGCGCAAGACCCCCCAGACGAAGAGTTGCAAGTCGTGTCATGGGAACAAGGAACTCTTTCTGCTGGATGGGGATGTGAAACCTGAGGAGCGGGGGGCAAATAAGGGGGTTATTGTTCCAGATAATGCTGTCCCTCGGTAACAATACGTTGCCGAGTAAATAAAAAAGAAAGAGGAGGTGTAACAGATGAAAAGATTGCTTCGAATGAAGGGCTTGTGGGTGATTGTGATGGTTGCGGCGTTGGCACTTTCCGCCTCTGTCACCACCGTGGTGGCCGCAGATAAGACCGCAACAGACCTCGTCAATGAAGCGAAGCAGAAGGTCTGTGAGATCTCAGTGGCCGAGGCGAAGGCGAAGATCGATTCCGACGCTTCCGTAATTGTCCTGGATGTCAGGGAACCTGATGAGTTCAAAAAGGGACACGTCCCCAAGGCCGTAAACATACCCCGGGGATTGCTGGAGTTTAAGGTCACCAAAGAGATACCCAACAAAGATGCCAAAATCATCGCTTACTGCAAGACCGGGGGTAGGTCCTGTTTGGCATGCAGTACCCTGCTAACGATGGGGTATAAAAACATCGAGAGCATAGCGGGCGGCTGGCAGGCCTGGGTAAAGGCCGGCTACGCGGTGGAGTAATGTTAAGAGGGTAGAAAAGAAAAAGGAGGGGGGACCATTCCCCCCTCCTTTTTTGTACATGTTCACTTCTTCTTCCCGGCGCTCTAAGGTAGTTTCTCCTTGTTTCTCCCCCTTTTATCCTTTATGATATTGTTAGACCCAAACTTTTTAATGGAGGAATAGATATAGTGAGGGGACTGATGAGGATCGTTGTCGCGCTCCTTTTCTTCATTGCAGGAGTAGCCCCCCTCGCGTGGGGTGAGGTCAGGCAGGTCACCATCCTGTACAGCAACGACATCAACGGCCAGATCTATCCCGCTGGGTGAGGGGCGTCCAGGTCTGGCGGTCTTGCCAGGAGGGCAGGGGTAATAGAGGAGATCAAGAAATCAGGGGCGGATGTCCTTGTCGTGGATGCGGGCGGCCTCCTCTTCTCCCGACGTGTACATACTTCCCTATCCGCTCCCCAACAAAAGGAGGCAGTGCTCGGGGCCCAATTGATAGTCGATGCCTTTAGCCTGATGGGGTGTGACGCCGTGGGGATAGGGATGGATGAACTCAGGCTTGGAACAAAGGCGTTCACTAAGGTAACGAAACAGGCCGCTTTCCCTTTCATTTCCGCCAACGTGGTCCGAAAGAACGGCCGTCAGGTATCCGTCCCCTCTATTGTCAAAAATCTAGGAGGACTGCGTTGGGGGATTTTCAGTCTCATGAGTGTCAATCCGTCTGCACAAACTCAGACCCGGGACTGGAAGGTGCTGGACCCGGCGAGTAAGGGTAAAGAGGTGGTTGGGGAACTGCAGGGCAAGGCCGACATCATTATTCTCCTTGCAGCCATGCCGCTGCAAGAACTCAGGACCCTCCTGCCCCAGGTTCCAGGGATAACGATTGCGGTGGCCGGAGACAATCCTTCCGGATTGCGAAGCCCCCTGCAGGTGGGACAAACTATTGTAGTGAGCAGCTACGCTTACGGGAGATATATGGGGGTGTTGAAACTCGGCATTGGAGATCCCGAAGCGCCCTTTGTCGATGAGGCCAGGATCACGAAATTGGAGAGAGAACTGGCCGTGGTGGACGGCAAGATCAAGGCGGGGGCAAAGGGGTCCTTTCAAGAGCCAAAGAAAAAGATGGAGGCAGAGCTTCAGGAATTAAAAAAAGGTAATACCTATCGTAATGAGCTTATCGTGCTCTCATCCAGATTCCGGGAAGACCGCAAGGTGCAAAAACTGATCGCAGATTTCAGCGCCAAGCAACGGCAGTTGAGAAAGGGATGTCAATAAATACAGCGTGAGTTGTACGGGATGAGGTAACGCCAGAATGTAAGGTACCGTCCATATTACCACATTCGTTTGTTTTCTTCCCTTTGGGTGAAGAACGTTTTTATCCCTGCGCTGTGTTGATGAGTGAGCTATAGATACCGGCTCTTAGTCTGCGGGTTGACCATCTTCACAGCACCTATCGGCACAATCGTGCACGAGATATCCAGGTATCCGATGATGAAGACTCGTTTCTTTTTGGTCGTTGCTCTTATTGTCGTGAGTCTCAGCCATACAGGGTTCTCTCATCCCCATGTCTTTGTCGATGCCGAGTTGACCATTGTCTTCGATGAGAAGGGGCTCGCAGGATTTCGTCAGCGGTGGGTCTTCGATGAGATGTTTTCCAGCACTATGCTGACTAATTTTGACAAAAACAAGGATCACGTTTTGGATGTACATGAGATTGGGGAGATCAAAAAAGGGGCCTTTAACAATTTATGTAATTATGGTTATTTTACGCATATCTTGATTGATGGGGACATATTTGATGTCAACTATGTGACGGAGTTTTCGGCCGAGATTCACGATGACAGATTGCTATACACGTTTTTTGTCCCCTGCCATGTCGTCGCTGGCGAGCAGTTGAAACAGATTACCGTTTCCGTGTTTGATAAAACGTATTATACAGATGTGGCCCTCGTGCCTGATTCCCTCTCATGTGAAGGGGGCAGTGCCTTTGTGGTGGCGTATGATATCAAACGCATAAAGGAATTTTCCTTTTACTGTGGTCAAATCATACCGGATGGCGTCTCTATCAAGTTCAAGCGGAACAATGACTAGGATCATTGCATTAGTGTTATTTTTTTGCGTTTTGTTCAGCGGTCCTGTGCTCGCCGCCCAAAACCCATTTTTCTCAGGCGGGCAGGCGGGACAAAAGACGGAAGAGGAAATCACTCCTCGACAAGAGGAACAAAGGGCAACAAAAGAGAGAGGTGGTCCCCAGCTGCTTCAACCCGTTTTTTCCATGCTCTCTGTGTGGCAGAAAAAATTGAGGGGGCATTTGACCCACGTAAGTCGGGACATACGCGAAAACCCGTGGGGGCGCTCATTTTTGTTGTTTTTGATCCTTTCGTTTGTCTACGGGGTCATCCATGCCCTTGGTCCCGGGCATGGTAAATCCATTGTCTTTTCATATTTCCTCAGCCGCCCTGGGAGATACGTCCACGGGATGCTCATGGGCAATTTGATTACGTTTGTTCATGTCTTTTCCGCCGTTGCCATTGTTCTGGGTTTCTATCTCGCCCTCAAGACCGCCGGGCTGAGCTCGTTTGAACATGCGAGCGGGATACTGGAGAAGATAAGTTATGCGCTCCTGATGGTGCTCGGCCTTTTTTTAGTCGTGTATAAGGTGTACGAATTAAAAGCAGGAAAATTGACTGGTATACAGGAGTACAAGACGGCTGAAGCCGATTATAGACATATGGTCCTCGTGGCCTTAGCCACGGGTTTGGTACCCTGCCCTGGGGCGGCGTTGATTTTCCTTTTTACCATCACCTTGGATATCCTCGTCCCAGGATTGTTCGCTATGGTGTGCCTCGCCTTGGGGATGGGATTGACCACCACGATCTTTGCCCTCTTTTCCATTGCCTCACGCAATACCATCTTCCGTGCGACCGTTAAGAGGCAAAAGATATTTACCTTCTCATCGGCAGCGCTTTCTCTCCTCGGGGCCTGTGCGATCACCGTGATCGGCTCTCTGCTCTTCTTCAGCCGATTATGAAAAGCAACCATCTCCCTTTGATTTTTCGCATGTTCATTCCGTGACCTTTTCTTATAAAGGAGATATTTTTCTCTAAAACTCCACGGTGCCACGTATCCCTATGACCGCTACCGGATCGAACCTGCCATCCCCCTGGGCGTTCCAGAGGACCTGCAGGTCAGGTGATAGGGAGATATGGTCGTGTACCTGAAAGCGATAGTAAAGCTCCAGGTGGGACTCGTCTTGAGTAAACCAGGGCTCAGCATCTACAATCCTTTTAAAATCGTGGTAGTCATCGCTGATCATCGCCATACCATAAGCGATACCGAAGGCGTCGTCATTCCTGCCCCAATAGCCACCTTTCACTTCAACGCCCACACTCCAGGCCCATCCGAACTCATAGACTTTTTGGTCTTGGTACCCGATACGGCCAAAAAGGGTGACACCGGGGGTCACGGCTTGATCGAGACTGAGTCCGAGGCCCCAGCCATTTCGACTGTCACTGATACCCTTTATTTGGTTGTCCCAGCTCACAAATCCCTCGTCCCGATGGTGCCTCCTGTACCAACCATAGAGGCGATAGTTCCCTTCCAGTCCCCCAAGCTGGGGATGGAGTCCCAACTCTGCGATGAAGAAGGACCTCTGCCCCAGCTCATTCCAGTCTGCATCTCCCTCACCCCAGCCAAGGGAGATATCTACAAGCTCCAGGGGAATAAACCGGACCCTCACCCCAGGCCCATTGTCATCGGGAAACGCTATGGCTGCAGAGTGGACAAACCCAGGAGAGAGGAACTGTGTGTTCTCATCGTTCGCCGCCTCGTTGGCGTCTACATAGGCGGTGAGATCCACTTTTCCCAGGGTGAAGCAAAGCCTTCCATCAAAAAACTCATGCTCATACCAGAGTTCCTTGAGGTAGACCCGTTGTTCATCCTCGGCATCACCGTTTATCCCCCACCAACTGGGTATCCTGGGGTCTAATCCATCACCGTAGGCAGCTGCGAGGATCACGGTGACACGGCCGTGATCGCCGATCCGCTTGCTGATCTCCAGATCAGCGGATACAGAGCCGTCCACCCGATCCGCACGATCCCGCTCACTGGGTATGCCTTCGTTTGTGTGATTCCCTATGCTGCCCTGGACTACACCCGTGGCTGAAAACCCGATCTCGATACCCTTGAGTGCCTCCCAGATGGCGGCGAGTTCCCTGCCGTGCTCTTGTTGGGTCTCTTCGGTCTGAACGGCGCTCTGTTCCTGTTCTTTGATCTTTTCCTCCAATTGTTGTACCCGTTGCTTTAAGAAGTCCACTTCTCTTTTCAGATCCTCCTGGGCGTTCGCCGAAACAAACGGGGCAAAAACAAACACTATCACCACAAGCAAAACCAAAAAACGTTCCAACATAACAAAAACCTCCTTTTTTTATTAATTCCTGTAAATAAAAAGGCGCAACTCGATGTCTATTAAAGACCATCAAGTTACGCCTTCACTTCCCCTGCCTTAATCAGGGGCCGTAAGACGTCCCCTTAAAAAATAATCTCAGGCTATGTGTCCAACAGCACCACTGTAAGCCTCTTTCGCAGACTTTCCAGCCTCTTCGATTTGAAGGCCTTCTTCGTCTCCTCCAGGACCTCTATGGTCTCTACGAGGACCTGACGCAGCAGCTTTTTGTGCGGGCAATCCACTAAGGCGCAGAGGTTGTTAGGGCACCCATCTTTGATCTGTCCTAGGATGCTGAGCAGGACATGTTGTTGCATATCCACACGATGATGAAGGTCCTGGGTGTTCCTCTCGATGAGTTTTTTCAACTGTTCCCTATTATTCTGCATCGCGACGTTATCCTGCCTCATTTTCTAACCTAACCCCAGGGCCATCCCCCCATAATAAACGATAAAACTGACTTTTTTCTTCTGCGGTGGATCATCCTGTGTAGGCTCTTCTCATCCTCTTGTTTTTCTTTTCACTTTGGCTTTCGAAAATTGAGGGTATAGATCCACCAGTTGCCGAGACGTTCCTCCAGATCAAACCCCGCCTCTTCTGCCCAGCGGATGGTTGTCCGAGCCAAGGGGTAGTCGGGGTCCAGGAATTCTTCCGTGATGGAGAGCACTCCACCCGGCTTGAGCACGCGCCGGAGCTCTTCCAACGCCCGTTTTCGGTCCGGTATCTCTGGCAAGACGGTCACGAGAAAGGCACGGTCGATACTTCCGTTGTCCACCGGCACGTGAAAGGCATCGGCAACGTGGGTCTCAATGTTGGTCAGCTTTGATGCACGGACTTTATGTTCCAAAGCGGCAATCATTTTAGGCTGGATGTCCACAGCCAACAGCCTTCCGCCTGGTTCAGTCCGACGTGCCGCCTCTATGGTAAAGGCACCCGGGCCCGGTCCGAGTTCCAACACCTTTTCTCCGGGGCGGATGCCTACGCAATCGAGGACCGGACGCATGTACCAGCGGCGGATGGGATTGTTCACGATCCAGCTAAAGGAGGCGGGGCATGGTCCTCTCACCCCAAGTTTTGAGATCAGTCGGACTATCACGAGCCAGAAGAAAAGGAGCCCGGCGCATCCGATTATGGCGATCCATAACGCTCCGGTCATATCCTTATCTCACCTAGGTGTTTATCGATCTCGGATAGGAATAGTCTCCACTATCCGAGTCCCAGGAGCATCCCCCCCCGGTATATGACAAAGGCCAAGATCCAGGCCAGGGCGATGCCGTAGCCGACCGCAAAGGCCGTCCACCCCCAGGAGCCGCTTTCTCGGCGAATGACGGCTACCGTTGCCACACACGGCGTATAGGCCAAGACAAAGATCATAAAGGCGTATCCGACGAGCGGCGTCATGTTTTTACTAATGGCGGCGCGCAGGCTTTCGCTCTCTTCTCCCGCCTCACCCCCAACCTGATAGAGGACCCCGAAGGTGCTGACCACGATCTCCTTGGCCACAAAGCCGGTGAGCAGGGCCACGCCCGCCCTCCAGTCAAAGCCCAGGGGGCGCAGGACCGGGGCGATGCCCTTACCTAATCGGCCCAGGAGGCTCTTTTCCTGGAATTCCTTTTTTTTGAGGGTTTCCACCTCGGCGATCTTTCGATCCCTTTCCTCGGTGAGCGCTGCGGCCTGTTCCTGCTCTGCGCCCTGGATCACTACGGCATACTCCTGGTGGATGCGGCCTTTTTGTGCCTCGTAATCCCTGGAATAGTCCACCGTTTGGGGGAAGGAGCTGAGGGCCCACACCACGATCGACCCGACGAGGATCACCCCCCCCATCTTTTTGATAAAGATGGAACCGCGCTCCCACATGTGGATAACGGTTCCCCTCAAGGTCGGCATGCGGTAGGGGGGGAGCTCCAGAACAAACGGTGCGATCTCCCCCCTGAAGAGGGTCCGTTTGAAGATCTGGCCCATCAAGATGGCCATGGCGATGCCGATGAGGTAGATAGAGAAGATGACGTTGCCCGCCCGGGCCCCAAAGAGGGCCCCGGCGATGAGGACATAGACGGGGAGCCTGCCGCTGCAGCTGATCAAGGGATTGATCAGCATGGTGAGGATCCTGTCCCTCCTGCTTTCCAGCACCCTGGTCGCCATGATGGCCGGCACGTTGCATCCGAACCCCATGATCATAGGGATGAAGGATTTACCGTGTAGCCCCAGGGTGTGCATGATCTTGTCCATGATGAAGGCGGCCCTGGCCATGTACCCCGTGTCCTCAAAGAGGGCGATGCAGAAAAAGAGGATGAATATGTTGGGGAGAAACACGGCCACCCCCCCCACGCCGCTGATGATCCCGTCGACGACGAGACCCCTCAGGAGGCCTTCTCCCATCAGCCCCCCCACGAATTGGGCAAGGAGCCCCACCCCGGCGTCGATCCAGGCCATGGGGTAGTTTCCCAGGTTGAAGGTAAGCTGGAACATGGCCCAGATGAAGAAGATGAAGATGGGGAACCCCAGAAGGCGGTTGGTCAGGACCGTATCCACCCGGTCGGAGAGGTAGCGTCTGTCCTTGCGGGTGTGCCGCAGGGTTTCTGTAAGGGCACCATGGATGAAGCCGTAGCGGCGATCCGCTATGAGGGTCTCCGGGTCGTCACCCAGTATTTTTTGGAGGTGTTCGGTGCTGTGTTTCCGCTGGTCCAGAACGGCCTTTGTTCGTGGTTTCTTTTCAATGGCCTTGATGACCTCTTCGTCGTTTTCCAGGAGCTTGATCCCCATCCACCGGGCGTGGTGCTCGTCCATTGATGGTTGGGCTGCTCGGATAGACCCTTGCAGTGTTGTGATCTCCCCTTCCAGCTCCCTGCCGTAATCGATATGGATGTGGCGGGTGATTGATTCCCTGTCCTCCGCCACCCTGACGATGGCCTCGAGGAGCTCCCGTGTCCCTTCGTTCTTGCTCCCGACGGTAGGGATGCAGGGGACCCCCATGAGGACGGCAAGCTGCTCATGATCGATGATCTGCCCCCTCGCTTGGGCCACGTCTATCATATTAAGGGTGAAGACCAGCTTTACGCCGAGGTCGATGAGCTGCGACGCCAGATAGAGGTTGCGCTCCAGGTTGGAGGCGTCGATCACGTCGACGACGAGATCGGGTTTTTCCTCGATAATATAGTTTCTGGCGATGATCTCTTCCTGTGAGTACGCGGTCAAGCTGTAGGTCCCGGGGAGATCGACCACCCGGATGGTATAGCCGTTATGGATTGCGGTTCCCTCTTTCTTCTCCACGGTGACGCCGGGCCAGTTCCCCACCTTTTGATGCCCGCCGGTCAGGTTGTTGAAGATGGTCGTTTTTCCCGAATTGGGATTGCCCGCCAGGGCGATGGTGAGTGTTTTGGCCATTAGTCCTCTTTCTCCTCTTCCTCAGCTCCTCGCACCAGCACCCGTTCGGCCTCTTCATGCCTCAGGCTGATGTGGTACCCCTTGAGGACATATTCAATGGGGTCCTTCAGGGGCGCGTATTTTTCCACCCAGATCTCCGTCCCCGGGACAAACCCCATCTCCATGAGCCGCTGTCTGAACCTGCCCGTGCCGGTGATCCGTACAATGATGCCCCGTTCTCCGGTTTGTAGCTCATTGAGCTTTCGCGCGGTCATATTCCCTACCTCATTCGCTCTCGTGAGAGGCTGTCGTCACTAAGATCTTTTTGGCCATGCCGGCACCCAGGGCGATTCGGGTCTCCCGAGAGGCCACAATAAGCGGTCCTGGCCCGCTGCTCTTGATGACCTCCACTTCGGCACCCCGGTTGAGGCCCATACTTGTTAACCGTCGCTCCATCCCCCTGCCGCCGTGGAATCCCACTATACGCACCTGCTCACCGGGGGAGGCCATGACAAGGGGCATGACCGCCTCCCGTTTCCGCAGGCAGTTGGAACAGAGCCCATAGATTTCCATGCGGTGCTGCAGGTCGTGGAATCCCATGCGGCGGGCCGTCTCCGCCTGGAGGGCCTCGAGTTCCGGATTGTAGAACTCCAGGATGGAACCGCACCGGACACAGATCAGGTGATCGTGGTGTTTGCCCAGGTGATGATGTTCATATTGTGTCGCCTGGTCGGTAAAGTGTTTTTCTTGGGCAAAGCCGTATTGGGCAAAGAGTCTCAAGTTTTCGGCAACAAACTCCTCCGAGACGGAAACCCCCTTTGTTTTCAGGATACCCGTCAACTCCGATGCAGTCAGGTGGTTTTCGGTGTCGAGAAAGGCTGCAAGGATCGTTAGTCTCTCATCGATCCGATCGAGCCCTTCGCCCTCGAAGATGACCTTGAACTGCTGATAGATATCGCTGTGGTCTTTGGCAAGTCTTCTGCCGCGCATGCGTGCTCTCATGTCTCGTGCCTATTCAATCATCCAGGCCCTCTTGAAACCCGACGGTAGGGCGTTCTACAGCGGCGAGCTCACCTCGCTTCACCTTTTCAATGGCAGCGCTGACTGTTCCGGATACGACGGTATAGACGTCTATGCCGGCTCCCGTGAGGGTGACGAGTGCGTTGTGCCCGATATTCTTGACGACAACCGCATCGATATCCTCGGCAATGAGCATTTGGCATGCTCGAATGCCGGCGGCATTTTTTTCACTCTGTCCGGGATTTTCAATCGCCTCAGTCGTCATCGATTGTGTATCTAATACCAGAAAGTACGGACAGCGACCGAAACGGTCGTCAACGCGCGACGATATGGTCTTTCCCTTGGATGCAACGGCGATTTTCATCTGCTGGTATTCCCCCTTTGGTTATGAGGGTTCTTGGTTTGCATGCTCATATCAACGGCCTGCTGCCTCGTCGATACCTTCGGTGAGGGGCCTCTGGTGGTGCCCGCTCCGTGTTTCTGCAAGCACTGGGAGCAATACCCTAAGAGTTCAAAACGATGTGATGTTATGGTAAAGGCGTACTTTTTTCCGATTCGGTTCTGAATGGTTTCGATTGCATCATCGACAAACTCAATGATCCGCCCGCAGCCGAGGCATCGGAGGTGACAGTGGTGCCTGTGGCCATAGATGTGCTCATAGTGGAGATGGCCGTCCTCGAAATAGACCTCTTTGATAAGGTCGCTTTCGATGAGGAGGGGGATAGCCCGGTACAGAGAGGCCTTGGAGATCCTTTTTCTCTTATTCCTCAACCGTAAAAAGAGCTCATCCACGTCGAAGTGATCGTGGATGGCGAAGATCTCCTCAATGATCGTCTCCCGCTCCGGCGTGTTCCGAAGCCCCTTTTCTTTGATGTATTCGCGAAATTTTTGAATGGCGTCCATGACCGCGCTATTATTATTGAGATTCATTTTCAATAATAGTCCCCCCATCCATTTTTGTCAAGCCTTTTTTGCCCAGTCAGGGTACGTCCGGAGGTGTGGTGAGCGTTAGACGTATGCCGCAACGACGAGGGATGAGTGTAATCCCGCGAAACGCGGGGCAGATAGGGGTTATTCGATAGCCTATTAAAGGGTTACAATGTGATCACACTCTGTTGCTGGAGAGGCTAAGAGTGAGCGTGTAGCATCACGCCTTTTTCTTGTAATTGCACCTTAGATGGGGTTTACTTTTGAAGCGGGATTGCCTATGATGGGGGGGATAAGAATAGCTTACCACGGAGCAACACGGAATCTCACTGTCAGCATAAAAAATGAATTCTTATTATAATTCAGTGTATGTCTGTCGCGTTTCCCCTGGGGACCCCGCATTCTTTATTCTTTGCTGCGGGGCGGGGGCGACATCCCGTCATTCATATTTTTATAAAAGCAGTGCGGGACGTGAAAATCCGTGGTGATAAAGAGGGATATGTCCCACACTACTTTGGAAAATGATGCTCCTTTAAATATTTCAAGGACATCATGCCGCAAGGCGGCAAACTATGATTGCCCCGCACCACAATATGATTTTTGCGGACAACGGGGTCCCTGCCCTCTGGGGCATCCCCTCATCAAGAATCCAAAGGTTGGGGAGTAAGTGGGAGTTTTCACAGAGCGATGGGCATGGGAAAAGAGGATGGCAGGGAAAGGGAAGCATTGCAAGGGTCTCCAAAGGCCCTTTTTTGTTTTGAGTGAATAAAGCGTACGAAAATGTTTTAAAGGCTTTTGGACCAGGTGAAAAACAAAGCATTACTGTTACTGAAATTATAAAAACTTAACTAAATTTAATCAGATGGCTGCGAAAAAAGAATATTGGCAGATTAACACAGCACGAATTGCGGATGAGATCCGTTCGGCTGCCTCAGATTCCCGCACCGAAGAAGATCTCAAGATGCGCGTTGAGCCGATACTCAGAAGAGCATTTAAGGATATCGGCATAGACATCGATATTGTCGCCTATGAAAAGGCAACCGCCCTCAGAGCCAAAATGGATGCCGTCTATGGCTACCTAATCATTGAATATAAAGTGCCGGGTAAGTTGGCAACGAAATCTGGTCAAAGAGAGGCCAAGAAACAACTTGAGCGATATCTCTCGGAAGAAGCACTCAATCATCGCCCGCAAGAAGAAGCATTTCTCGAAAAGGCAATCGGAGTATCCATAGACGGCCAAATGATTATGTTTGCACGGTATACCCGTGCATCCAAGGTTATTACAACACCTGTTCCCATTTTACCGGCGCAACGAGAACTCTTTCCTGAAAAGTCCGCCAAAATTGGATTCCACTTCTTGGGGCCTTACCCCATCACTAAGGACAGCCTTGCCAACTTTCTCATTTTTGTCCGAGCCGCAGCTCGGAGACCCCTCACTGCAAAAGATCTTAGCGATGTATTTGGTCCTGAGCATGATGTCGCACGTCAAGCTGTATCTGAAATCTACTCTGCGGTCATGAGAGCCCAAAGGCTCAGCGCCCCATCACGGATTAAAGCTTTCTTTACTGAGTGGGACAGGATTTTCGGCGTTGTCTACGGCCAGGAGCTTGAAAAGGCCGAGAAGGCCGCGGAAGAGACCGCGAGTCTGTATCAGATGCCGGGCGGTGTAAGGCTCAAACAACTGCTTTTTGCCATACATACCTACTATGCTTTTCTCATGAAGATCATTGCCGTTGAGCTTCTCTCTATGCAAAGAGAGAGCACAATAACGTCTGTTGTGAGAGACCTTGGGGCATTGGATGATGATGCCCTTAAAGAAAGGCTGACGCGGCTTGAGGACGGCACGGATTTCATTGATAAAGGAATAGTGAATTTCTTGGAGGCTGATTTCTTCCGCTGGTATCTTGATGGATGGAATCGATCTCTCGCCAATACCTTCCGCACCATCGTTCGTGCCCTATCAGTCTTCGAACCAGCGACGCCTATATTGGAACCAGATTGGACCCGTGACCTACTGAAGAAG
>Ga0315551_10000943_pt1 | contig 22652 bp, 17 predicted proteins | sample SalMarSW160290MG_FD_203678 | JGI IMG/M metagenome (GOLD analysis project Ga0315551, IMG submission 203678) | Salt marsh sediment microbial communities from the Plum Island Ecosystem LTER, Massachusetts, United States - Salt Marsh Sediment SW1602-90 ...
ATCAAGAGGCTTGGCCATTTCAGGATAGACGCCACTCTCGGCTCCGGAGGGATGGGGACCATCTACCGTGCCTACGATGAGTCGATGAAGCGGCCAGTAGCCCTTAAAGTGCTCCATTCCTCTCTGGAAATCTCACAGCGTGCCCAGTCACGGTTCGTGCGTGAGGCCTGGATCGCCGGTCAGTTGGACCATCCCAATATCGTGAAGGTCTACTCGCGCGGCGAGGAAAACAAGGTGAGCTATCTGGCCATGGAGCTGGCTGAGGGCGGTTCACTGTCGGATTTCGTCAAGCGTACGCGGGAGTCAATTCCCTCCGGTTCAGATGTGACCGGCACGATCGACCGAGAGTATATCAACGACATTCTCCAGAAGTTCATCGAACTGGCGGGTGCTCTGGAGCACATTCATTCCAAGGGTTTCATTCACCGCGACATTAAACCTCACAACATTCTGCTGTCCGAGCCGGACAAGAAGTTCAAGTTTACTGACTTTGGCATTGCTCACGCCGATGACATGACGCGAATGACGCGAGCGGGGGATTTTATCGGCACGGTGAGGTACATGTCGCCGGAGTTGCTGGCAGCGCACCGGGCAGGCATCGACAATCGTACGGACATTTACTCGCTGGGTGTAACTTTGTATGAAGCCTTGACGCTGACTCTGCCTTTTGAGGCGGACAGTGAGGAGAAACTGATTCGTGAGATTCTGGCAGGGCATTACATTGAGGCCCGCAAGACCAACCGTCGAATCCCGGTGGATCTTGAAACGGTGTTGATGAAAGCCTGTCATCATGATCCGGAATTACGGTATCAGACAGCTTCGGAGTTTGCGAAGGACCTGCAGCGGATCATTGATGGTCGTCCCATTCTGGCGAAGCGTCAGAGTGCTTTCTCGAAGGGAATCAAGTACGTAAGAAGAAACTACAAGCCGGTGCTGGTGGTTGCAGCGGCAGTGATAATTGTCTGTGGTGGATTTCTGTGGTTGTATTACAATATGAAGGGGGCTTACGACGATACCAGTATTGTAGGGAGAGAGATTTCTCCCAAACTTCATTTCCGAAGAATTTCGATACCATCCAAACCGGGCTTGGGGGCACTATCTCCTGATGGAAAAACTGTCGCCTACCCATCGCAGGGAAGCATATGGACAGCTCCCATTCGAGGGAAAGTAGATCCAAACGTCGCAGGAGCACCCGTTAAACTTACTGAAGATATGGGGGCATATCTAAATGCTGATTTTTTATGCTGGTCTGGTAATGGTGAGTGGATAGCCTTCACCGGTCACCCGGGACGTGTAAACGGAGGGTCAGATCCGACTATAGCACTTTATATTGTTCGATCACGAGGTGGCGAGCCCAGGCAAATTCCTGTCGACGTAGACGTCAGTTGGTATGCACCAAATAGTCGTATCAGCCTATCACCTGACGGCAGTGTTATCGCTTTTACTTCCTTTGATCTCGAATCAGATGTATCTAAGGCTTTTTTGTCTTCCCCTTCCGAATGTTGTGTTTACTTGATTCCGGTCGCAGGTGGACCGGTAAAAAGGTTGACTGAATCCGGTACTGGCCAACCGGCATTTTCTCCTGATGGGAAAAAGATCGCCTATATTAAGGGAGAGTTCAATTCCGGCAGGTGGGTGCAAAACATTTGGATAACCGATATTGCAGGTGATCAACACATCAAAGTCAGTGATTTCTCGGTCAGTGAAATCGGATCCAGTTGGTGGCAAGAAGACTACATTGGTGCCAGTTGCCCGGTATGGTTTCCAGATGGTCGCATGATTGCCTATATACATGTCCCCGCTGAAATCGGTAGCTCACCAGAAATCAGAATAGCTCTATTGTCGGAAAATGGAGCGCCCAAAGGGACATCAATGAGTATCGATCCCCCCTACGCATCACAACCTGGTCTTGCAGGCTGGACATCTGATAATAAAATAGGTTTGTTTATCGGTCAGGGTGGTGAAGCCATCTTCACAGTATCTGCCTCAGGTGGTAACGCAACACAGCTTACACCCCTAACATATAGCAGCCGTAATTCACCGATCTGGTCGATTGATGGCCAAAGAATCTTTTTTAACAACGATGGAATGATATCTTATATGCCGGCAGGTGGAGGAGAAATCGAAGAATTACCGATTAAGGCAAGCGAGCCATTACAACTCGATTGGGGATATTCTATAGCCTTGTCCCCAGGTGGTGATCAGATGGCTTTTACAGGTAGAATCCGGGGTGAAGGTAGATACAAAATCTGGATTGTTTCGTCAGGCGGGGGGTCAGCCAAACAACTTACAGCAGGGGAAAGCACCTCCGACTTCCTCCCGCAATGGTCACCGGATGGCGAACATATCGCTTTTATACGAGGATCTTATGAACCTGACAGTAGTATATCACGCAATGTTTTCATTATTTTGAAAAATGGTGATGAACTTCGCAAACTTACGTCTGATACTGACCATGTCGCTTCCTGTGCGGGCATGGAATTTTCACCAGATGGTAAATCGATTGCATACACATCGGAGGACAGTACTCTTAGGATTCTCAATATCCAGAACAGAGAATCTCGAGTGGTATTGAAAGCTGATGATATGGCACTTTACCATAAGGAAACTCGATTCACCGGGATAAATGACGTCACCTGGTCACCGGACGGACAAAGGCTCGCCTTTGTCACCAAGGGACAAGTGTGGATTGTAGCGGCTGAGGGAGGGGAGCCAAAGAAAGTGATGACAGGTATGGATGCTGACGTCTTTCACGTTTCCTGGTCACCGGATGGCAAAACTTTAGCTTTAGGCGCTGAGGAATACTCCGATTCGGAGTTCTGGCTAATGGAGAATTTTCTGCCGGAGGATTAACCACACCGTTGAGAATCTCGATTGAGGCTGCGTACTTTGCGTTTCTTGTTTCTGATACCAAGACATTCTGTTGAGCGTTGTGTTAAAACCGCTGACCTTTTTATTGGCGGCCTGCTTCTTTTGTTGTAGATTATTAGCATGAATCGATTGCAGCTCATATTGGCCTGCTCCGTTTTGTCGTTTGGCGGTCCGGCTGTATTGGGTCAGGAGCGTGTTGAGCCTGTTGGCGACACACTTAGTCTCAAGGACACTCTTATTAAAGAGATTGAAGATTCATCTCGCTATGTAGTGTCTGTCCAACGGGTGACGGTGGGGGATATGAAGATTAATGATACGCTCTTGATATCCCTGAAGTCATTTGGCAAACCTATAGCCGGCTTTGAGCTGAAGTTTGCTGTGGAGAGTCCTTTTATTAATATCGACACTGTCTTGTCAGGAGAGCTCTACGACTCTTGTCGGTGGCAATTCTTCACTGCCCGCTCAGTAAACACCCTGGACAACAAGGGCTATCCCCCGGTGCTCTGGCAGGCAGTGGCTCTGGCGCGAGTTGTGTCCGAGGGTGAAGGACCACTTTGTTACAGCTTAGACAGAGAAGCTTCTCTGGCAAGGTTGGTGGTGTCAAGTGAGCATATCTCTCGTATTCCTGATGCCGTTGCGCCTATATTCTTTTTCTGGGAAGACTGTAGCGACAATAGTTTTTCCAGTATCTCCGGAGACACGCTGGCCATTTCGGCCAAACTGTTTGACTTCCATGACGTCGAGTATCAGGAGAAACAAAACCGTTTTCCGAACCGCACGGGTGCACTTGATGAGTGCATCAATCCCGCCGCGCGAAACAAACCCCGCCGCCTAATTAAATTCCACAACGGCGGCGTGGAGTTTAAGCTCGATTTAGGGGATAAGGTCACCGATTCCCTGGAACGTGGCATCGAGCGATAGAATGTAGATCAAGAGTTTTGTATTCTTGATATTCTTCCATTCAGGTTCTCGACCACCACTTGCAATCAAGTTGACATCCTCCCCCTTCATGTTAAATTAGCCTCAGACTTTATGAATGTTGGCACCAAGGTGCCACTAAACTGCAAAAGGCGAAAAGATGCGACTGTACGAGTTTGAAGGCAAAGAGCTATTCAAGAAATTCAAGATCCCCATACCGGAGAGCCGTCTGACTAGAAGTCCTGAAGAAGTATTCACCGCTTTTAATCAGATAAAGGCACCTGTGGTGTTTAAATCGCAGGTGCTGACAGGCGGCAGAGGTAAAGCAGGCGGTATCAAGACCGCTGAAGGAGCCAACGAAGCCAGGGCGATTGCGCGCGATTTATTCAAGCTGTATATCAAAGGATATCCCATAGAATCAATTCTGGTGGAGCCAGAACTGGATATCAAAAAGGAGTATTACGCCGGCGTTACCATCGACCGTGCCAACTTCCCGGGACAATTGGGTTATTGGCGCTCAAGCGCATCACGGTAGTCCCTATGATGGTCATACCTTAGGCGCTTCGTTGTCACAGGCAACTCGTCTGACCGGGTGCTCCATCAGGGAAGCATATTGTGATCGGGGGTATCGAGGGGCCACCAAGACCGCGCCGGCAGGAGTGACGGTTCACTTAGTCGAGCGCAAGCGAAAGGATTTGACGAGATCCCAGAAGAAATGGCTGAAGCGACGCTCGGTGATCGAACCCATCATTGGCCATCTCAAAGAAGATCATGGTATGGCCAGAAACCACCTTTTGGGCACAGAAGGTGACCGAATCAACGTCTTACTCTGCGGCAGCGGGTTCAATTTGAGAAAGCTGTTGCGGGCTTTCTTGCGCCTGGTGCTAAACCGGCTCATTTTTGTTCCTGACCACCTCCCCAATAGACGATCCCTCCTACCCGTCCTATATTCTTGCACTTGAAATCGACTTTTTCAGAGACGACTAGGTTAGCACAGGTTAGACGATGCGGAGCCGCAATTAAAAAAACAACATAATTGATTGCAATACTAATGAGATAGGCGAGACGACAATTACTTCACTGTTGAGTGAAAATGGTGGGGGGAGGATTCGAACCTCCGAAGGCTTCGCCGGCAGATTTACAGTCTGCTCCCATTAACCACTCGGGAACCCCACCAGATACAAGTGCCTTTTCTTTAAGTGGCGCGACGGTACCAACAATGAGGCCTGCCCGCCTTTACCCGGCACTAAAAGATGGGCAGATAATACAAGAGATACGTAAAAAAATCAACCGAAATGTCATATAAATAGCGACGTTATTGTGACGTACTTCAGTCTCCCAGTCCCGCTTCCAGAAATCCCAGCCAGCCGACTGAGAAGTTGACCCACGCTGTCGAGGCATTCTCATCAGAAATATTATAGCGGTTGCTGATTGAACCATAGCCGGCCTCGACAGCAGCGAATAGATGATCGGACGTGTACTGCGTAAAAGGCAGGTATCCCGCCACACGCGCCGCAACAAAAAGAGACTTCTCCACTACCCCCGTTGGAAACGGCTCATTATAGTCACCTTCGACCTCTGCCCATGGCTCATCCCACGGATCGTAGACCGAACCTTCGCCATGTCGACAGTAAGCCACCTCTATTTCGGCATACTGCCAGGTGCCTGGCCAGAAACGGACCATCAGTGACAGTGAATCAGAATCTGGCCCAATCGGATGCCCGAGCAGCTTATTACGAAACAGGTACCGGTTCCGAGGATCTCTCTGGTGATAGGTTCGGTTCGTGATTCTCACGTATTCCAGCTTCAGGTCAGGTGAATAAGAACCGGTTCTCCCCGCTTTGAAAAGCCCAGCTATAAGACCATATTCATCCGGTTCCTGGTCGCCTTGTTCTCGGCGGTCAACTTGGAAATCGTCAATCATCAACTGGCCGTAGATACCAAACCCATGCCAGGGCAGATAGGTAAAGTCAAGGCCGAGAATCGTATTATCATCCTCCTCTTCGTTGAGCTGGGCGGTATGAAAGAATTGCAAAGGATTGAGATAGTATAGCTCCGGAGGCCGGCCCTCTCCACCGAACAAAGTCGTCTCAAACAACCCCAGGCGGAAGCTTCTATGCAGGGTAATATCGATGCGATGCCCCACCAGGTAACGGTTATCACGGAAGGTGCGGTCGGAAAGGCGCAGGAAATCAATAGAATCGGGGCGACTTTCATCAAGGCGGGCGAACAAAAAACTAAAACGCAGCTTCCCCTTGCGATACCTCGCTGACAGCAGGTCGAGCGGTTCGGCTGTTTCCGAGAGAATCAGATTGATCGGCTGCGGACCCCAGAATACCCTTTGCCTCCCAAGCGTTATGGCCAGATCGTTCTTCTTAAAATAGATACCCGCTGTCTCGATGTCGCCTGCCAACCCGCGCCACTTTTTGCCCGTATAATCAGGATCAATCGCTTTAGCTCGGTCAAGGTTGAACAGCACCAGCGCTCCGAAATACTTTGATGGTTGATAGCGTGCTCCACCGATCAAGTAGAGAAGGTCCTGCGCCCTCTCATGGCGCTGCATCTGAAGCTTCTCGGTAGTGATTGAAAAGATGCGAATATCATTGTCCGGCACATTGTCAATGAGCCTCATTGACGGCGAAAGGGATTGATTGCTTAAAACCTCTTTCACTGAGCTGTGATAGAATGGTCCAATAGGCGGCAGTAAATCCAAATCGCCTGATGCTACTGCTGCCTGGTAAGAGAGCTTATAATCGAGACTAAAGGGAAACTGGCCAAGCGGATAAGTGACATCTGCCGACGACATGGCGGGTAAAATCAGCACCAACGGTAACAATATCTTCCTTGACCATAAAGATTCCAATCTCATCTTCTTCTTGTTGGTTTGCAAACTTGCGCCTTCAGCCTATCCTTCAATCGAGGGGGGTTGTTGCTGGTTGTCTTGCCGGGTTCCGATTGGTTCTTCCCTTTTAAGCTTTGTTAAAAGTTGGTTTAATATCATTTTCTAATTGTGATATAACAAATCGTAGGGTAGGAGTCCCTGACTCCTGTCCGCCTTTGGAGGATGGTAGGTCTCGGAGAGACCTGCCCTACTATCTACCCCCATGGCCCACCAGCCTTGTGACACGAGGAAATGTACTCTGTACATCTTTTCTGAGAGCCAGATACGACTCGCGGTCTGCTCCAAGGCTGCGTTTCTTGAGTCCCTCGAAGATAACAACAAAGAAAAAGGCACCAAAGAGCGACATAACACCACTTATCAACACGACAAGCATGCGCCTCGGACCGGACTTGACCGTGGGCAGCGACGGCCAGTCGAGAACCCGCACAATAGGGACATCTTTTTGCGCATCGAGTTTGGCAACTTCGTATTGTTCGCAAAGGAAGAAGTAGGTCTTCGATTTCAGTTCGACACCGCGCTGAAGGCGCAACAGTATTTTCCACACCTCTGGATCGCTGCTTGTTGACCAGTCACGGTTGACCTTCTGGAACTGTTCCAGAGTATCCTCAGCCTTTTCCAGCTCGTGTTTCATGTCCTTCAACTGTCGACCCAGGTATCGAGCTCTGTCCTTTGCCTGCGAACGCCTTTTGTGAAGGTTAAAGGTTTCTAATTCGCCCAAGTACTGATTCAGGATTTCTCTAGAGAATTCGGCATATTTCGTTTCAACGGCTACACTTATAACTCCGGTCTTATTGTCCGTCTTGACAGAGGTTATATTGGCCAGCGCCCGGCGCAGTTTGTCGGGGTTATCTTGGTTAAAGTACTTCGCCAGCGTCAGTGTCATCAGCTTTGAATTGTGTGTAAAAGAATACTCTCTATTGAGAACCGCTTCGTGTATCAGACGCGAACTGAGAACCACTGGAAACAGCATCGACGAGCTCCCGTCCTTAAGCGCGAACTCACCAAAACTGCTGACATCTCCCAATTCCGCAAGCTTGCTTACTTCGCCTGACGGAAGAATTGAAGCAGTGGATGTATACTTGTTGGGAAGGATCAACAAAATCACCGTGACAACGATTACCACCGACCCGACTGAGGCGACTATCCATTTCTTTCTTTTCACAAAGAGTCCCGTTAGTGCGAACAGGTCTATCTCGGACTCCATAGGAGTAGCTCGACTGTGGTCAGGCCAGTTCTGACTGTGGTCTTCGAAATCGCTGCCGGAGCCGGTGAACTTGCCTCTCATTGTTATTCTCCTTGCCATAAAATATCTTTCATGTCTCGATACTATCCCGCATTGTTTACATACAAATTCTGTGCCGTTAGTGTCTCGACCACACGCCAGTCAATCTTGTTGTCTACTAACAGGTTGGAGGCGGCTATGGCCGTGCTGCCTGCCTGCAACTGACGCCCGGCCCGCAAATGGAAATGATTTCTACTCGAAGGCGAAAAAACATTCCGCCGCCTAGCCCATGTCCAATTGCCCGGATTGTCTGACGAAAGGGGTGATTACTTGGAAAATACGCACTCATGGTTACTCCCGGGAGGATTAGTTTCAGCCTTGGAGGAATCTTGTGATGTCAACAGGGAACATGTCTTTCTTCTGGCTGGAGAAACCTTTCCTGATAAAAATCACTGCTGTCGCGGCGCTGATGAGCCGTCTCAAAATGCTTGCTAATTGCTTTGTTAACGAACGCCTTGAACTCTTTACGGAAACGTTCCTTAGAAAAGCGCAAAGCATTACGGCGAATTGTATCAGGGTCAAAACCATCCCTAATTCTCTCAAACCGACACACGGCGTCGACCACCTCTTTTGGGCTTTGTTCGTGGAAAAAGAGACCGGTTTCATTTTCAATCACTGTCTCCAGCGCACCGCCTTTGCCGTATGCAATAACCGGCGTGCCACAAGCTTGAGCTTCCACCGGTACGATTCCAAAGTCTTCCTCAGCAGCGAATATGAACGCGCGGGCGCGCTGCATGTGGTCTTTGAGCACCTCAAACGGCTGGTAGCCAAGTAAATCTACGTTAGAACCAGCTTTTTGATGAATCTTTGTAAAAAGCGGTCCATCACCGATGACGATCAGTCTTTTGTCAGGCATCTGTGAGAAAGCTTCCACGATAAGGTCGATTTTTTTATAGGGTACCATGCGGGAGGCGGTAAGATAGAAGTTTTCTTTTGGGGAGAACACCTCAAACCCATCAACGTCTACCGGGGCATTGACAACATGTGCCTCTCGGCGATACACCTTCCATATCCGGCGTGCAATGAATCTGGAGTTAGCTATGAATTCATCGACGCCATTAGCCGAACGTAAATCCCACTGGCGGATATAGTGCAACATAACCCTCACGGCCCAACTCCTCAATCCCTGGTCGAAACCGGACTCACGCAGGTACTGATGGGTCAGATCCCAAGCATAGCGAATCGGCGAGTGGCAATAACAGACGTGGACCTGATCCGGCCCGGTGATTACTCCCTTTGCCACAGCATAGCTGCTCGAGATAACCAAGTCATAGTTTGAGAGGTCGAACTGTTCGATTGCCAGCGGCATCAGCGGTAGGTAGCTGCGATATTTCACTTTCGCTCTTGGGAATTTCTGCAAAAAGGAGGTTGTAACTGGTTTGTTCATGATAAAGTTTCTTTCTTGCGGTGGTATGAAATCGTAAAGCGAGAACAGGTCGGCCTCTGGAAACTCCTCAAGCATCGATTGCAGGACACGTTCCGCGCCTCCATACGTCACTAGCCAGTCATGGACGATCGCTGTTTTCATAATTGCGATACCTCATCTATCACATTCAGGAACGCCCTGGCGGTTTTTTCCCAGCTAAATAGCTTCACCCGCTTATAGCCACGCTCAATAAGTTGTAAGCGCAGGTTGGCATCATTGATTACCATATATATTTTATCGGCAATATCATTGACATCATAAGGGTTACAATACAAAGCGGCATCGCCACACACTTCCGGCAACGAAGCGGCATTGGACACCACACACGGGCAGCCGCACGCCATGGCCTCCAGTGGAGGCAAGCCAAACCCTTCATAAAGGGAAGGGAGTATAAGGGCATCAGCGTTAACAATATATTGTTTTAATTGCTCATCGGTTACAAAGCCCGTAAAAAAAATTCGATCAGCTAACTTGCTGGCATATTCTTTTACGATTTTATCACCTGTGATAAACCCATCATTCCTGCCAACAAGAATCAAGTCATGCGGTACTTTTTTTACGAGAGACTCAAAAGCCTGAATCATCCTCACTAGATTCTTGTGAGGTTTAACATTCCCGACATAAATAAAATATGGTTTAGGATGAGGGTGATTTCCACTACGTAATTCAAACCAACTACTATCCACTCCATTATGAATAATACGGATCTGCTTGGAGTTGACACCAACTAATTTGACTAGCTCTCGGGCAGTAAATTCAGAATCACAGATCACTTTCCTAGCTTTTCGTTTAATAAACCCATACATCACTTTAGCATAAAGTCTTCTGTGAATTCCTCTGATATAATGTGGCATTGCAAGATGAAAAACATCATGGACTGTTACTATAATATCTCCCCTATAGAGCAGGGGGATGTTATAATGAGGCGACCAGAATAATTTGGTCTTATTTGGAATTTTTTGGAACAGGATAAGCTGCTCAGAAATAGAATATATTTTGGGATTACAGTCAATAATATTAACATTGGCAGCTTCTGCAAAGTTGCGTGTCTTCAGATTATTTGCTTCCCCCAGGACATTGAATTTAATGTCAGGTAAAGCAGCGATTACAGCTGGAAGTAGATTGTCTATATACGTGCCTATGCCGGAGGACTGAATCATCCGCGCGTCGATCGTAATCTCTGATGAAAACATTTTTATGCAAATTTCCTTTTATTTCCCAAGAATACAACGCTTTCCAAGAATATTGAAATGAGAACGTAAATAACCACTTTGAGACTAAAAAGCTGATAAAAATTTCCAATAGTGAAAGCGCCGTATATTTCTATAAATATCTTGATTGCCACTGCTGCACGAATAAGTTGGTATCTTGTTATTTTTTGGTATACGTAGGCAATGGCTACAACTACAATAGCTGCTACTATAATTTGCAAAAATGCTAAGCCGACATAGTTAAATATATACAATCCTATAGCCGGGTAGCCCATTGTAAAATTAACACCTTTTTCCAGATATGCTTGAGCAATGTAAGGTGGAGCAACTAGAGACATTAAATATTTCATACCAACGTCTTCATCTTCAGGAGAAAACGACATAAAACTTGAAAACTCTTTTGAAAGCTGGTCAAAATCAACAATCCTATTTCTATTCATAACTTCGACATCTGTTCCCCACCATACATGTCCTTGCAAACCCAGCACTCTATTAGCGATGCTTTCTGTTATAGGCAAATCAGGTGAATAATGGATAGCTGAATAATGATAATAGATTACAGACAGAAAAAGAGAACAGATAACAATGGCATATATACCAATACTCTTTAAGGGTAACGGCAGTTTTCCTTTTGTAAGCCTTGTTATAATTATTGGTAATAAAAATAAGTAGCCTACGATAAATAAGCCTGAAAATTTAACGCTCTGCAGAATCAGATACACACAGCACCCTATTAAAAGAACTAAATATATGCGGCGCTTTGAATGTGCAAACAAAATACCAAGTAGAAACAGCAATAAATAAACTTGACCACTGAGTAATCTAAAAACTGGCATTGGGTGATCGGCCCAATATCTGTAACGATCAAGCCCTTCAAATAATGGAACACCATATATATATAATCCAATGTACAGGATTGTTAAGAGTAACGACAACCCAAGACAAATAGTCCATATACCCAGCTTGGGAATAGATTGGGATACCGCAAAACTGCGGCGTCCGTTTTTGATATATAGGGTAAACATAACCAAACCGGCGAGAAAGAAGATTAGATTATACATAACAAGGCGGGATGTAGCCCCAGTTACATAAGCAAATACCGCTTGTTCAGATATGTAGTTTCCTGATTCGAGATAAACACATGAGATTATTGCTATCCCTTGTCCAAAATAAAACAAGAAAAATAACCAGAAGAAAGTAGGGGTTTTCTTATATGTCAATCCTCCAAATACCAAGTAAATAATCAAGGAGAACCAAGCAATCCAAATGCTTGGTTTATGAAGTATCATGAAAAGTTGAAATAAGAAAATAAGTGATAACAAGCCCAACCCATAAAAGAAGACTAACTTAACAGAATGTTGGTAATCTTTCGTAAAACTACCTAAACCATGATTTTTATTTCTATTTAAAGCTAAATTCAAGTTATCTTTCCCTTTTGGTGAATAACCAAGATATACTGAACTATAGTTGGCTTGACGGTCATTTACCTCTGAGATGTTTTGGTTAAGCTATCAGTTTCGCCTTTCTTACCGATTTTAGTTCGTCCTGAAACAAATCGTACTACATGATGTGGCCTCCGCTCTGTTTGATTTCGTAACAACAGGTTTATTGCATCGGCGACAGCATCGAGGTTCTCCGGCTCCATACAAGCGGGATTGTGAATAGGATCGCTTATGAGACCTTTGAATGATTGTGCGATAACCCATGCCAGAAAAGTAATATTGTTTTGCCTTCTAACAATTATCTCTTTTTCTTGTATTTGACTATTAAGTACTTGAAATATTTTGTGAAGACCGTCTTGATAAATATTAATTCCATTAACAATTTGAATTGCTCCAAAAAACATTGGTGTTATAGTCATTGCTGGCTTATTGTAGAGTGCTGCTTCATAGGCAGCGGTGCCTGATACTGTGATTACTAGGTCAGCATTAAGTATGAGTTCGTGATTGTCAGTAAATGGATCAATTAGACGCACTCCAGGAATCCTTTTTAAATTCTTATAAAACTCTATAGATCTTGCTCCAATAGAAACACGATGTTCCTTAACATAGAGATCGTGAGTTGAGGGTAGAGAACGAGAAAGTGTCTTAATCAACTCTATCTGATTAGAGAAGTAAGATCCCAAAACATCAATTGATGCTTCGGGTTGATGGTGTAGAGGAAATAAAACATAGGGCTTTGATCCTGATAAGTGTATCCTTTCGAATGGCTTGGATAATGATATTCGCCCTCTATTCCAAACTTCCCTCAATCGTGTCTGTACCAAAGTTCCAACCGGTGGTCGCGTTTCATCAAATGGATCTTCTCTTTTTAGCTGAAGATGAGATAATAGTTTTCTAAACCAGTTGAAATAAAACTTTGGGAGTTTGGTATTAACGTACATGTAACTTGGTCTTGGTTGTTTTTTCAAAAAATAATCATAGAACCTGTTTGCTTCATCGATATCGTATTCGTTAGGATCGTGTAGAAATACTATTTCCGACTGTAGATGCCCCTTGAAAAAGGCAAATCTGTCGCCTGGAATTCTTATATGTTGAGGACAATAGCTACTGCATCCAATCTCCTTGCAAATCATAATAGTGAGCAATTCTACAGCCCATGTAACCTCTAAAAAGAGAGATTTAACCTGCTTCTCGACTAAAAATCTTTTTATTTCACGCTGGGCTACATAAAGAAATGATCGAGCATATGTATGTAATTTTAATCTTAATAATCGATCCATTAATATTATATTATTAATGGTTAAACCGCTTATATTCTCAATCTTGCTTAATTCATGTTCCTCATCCGGAGTCAATGATATTTTTTCCGACCACTCATAACCAAAAGAAGTTAAATCCAAAATCTTCGCTTTGGAAACTCCTTTATTGATTAACCATTTCGTCCAGATACTACTGGTGGAAATCCAGTAAATATTATGCCCAGAGGATTCAAGTCGTTTGGCAAGTGAGAAAAAAAATTTTGTTTTAACGTGACTGGTAAAAAAAGCAATTCTCATTTAAATCTCCATTTCATTGCAATCCATGACTTGATCAATACCATTGTAACTATTGAAATAAGTGTTGCAAACGCAGCTCCATGCAAACCATAGCGTGGCACCAGCAGGCTGTTTGCAACAAGCACAACACCAAAGGCTATAACGGTGCTGACGATAATCTCTTTCACAAGGGCGTCGAAGAAGTACGTCTTCGTGTAGTTAGCAAGAAAGCAAATGTTATTTTCTGATAAACTTTGCATCCTTATGCACCAACTCGTCCCTTTGTTGTGAGTAATCTTCCCCTTTAATGAGGAATGCAATCTTGAAACCACCCAGAACTGCAAGAGCGCCCAGCGTTGCAAAAGCAGCGCCGGGCAAGCCATAGCGGGGAACCAGCAGACCGTTTGCCACGATGGCAACCCCGAAAGCTACGACAGTGCTGGTGATAATCTCTTTATCCCGATGTTTCGCATACAAAGCGTAGTGCGGAATATACGAACAGGTCAACAGAACCGCAGAGCCCAACATGATCCAGAAAATCGTAAGATGCTCGGTATAGATCGGCTTGCCGACCAACGCCAGAATTGGCTTGATTACCGCCGCCACAGCGCAGACAAGCACAACCACTGCCCCGGTGACCCCAAAACTAAGTTTCTGCATCAGGTCGCGATACTCACTCAGCTTTCCCTGTTGGGAGGCGGCAACGATCTTGGGATAGAGAATCATAATGATGCCCGTGAAGACAAAGATCTGCACGGCATTGGCAATCTGAGCAAAGAAGGTATAGATACCAACTATCGCTTCGCCATAGTAATGTTGGAGGAAGTAGCGGTCAGCATACTGAATCCCCATCATGGCTACCGTGGCGCAAAAAAATGGAAGGGATATGCGGGTTCCATTTTTGATCCAGCCCCAGTCGATCGATATCCGCTTTACCTTTTGCCACGCCATCCCCCGCAGGGCATAGGCCGTCAGCCCCAGACTCGCCAGGATGCCTATCACCCACCCCGCCCAGATGATTGGCAGACCGCGGGCGTTGTCCAGAAATAACCCCGCCGCTACCGCAACATACACCCACGCCCCGCTGCGGAAAAACAACACGACATTGGCCATACTGGAGCGCGATAGGGTAATCAATAGACGACTTGCTTCCTGGGACAGGTGTTCCAGTACCAGGAGCAAATAAAACCAGCCGATATATTTCCACGAGATTAACCCACCTGCAAAAACGACAAGGAGCAGCGGTAGGACGATTATATACGTCAGGCCGTGAAAGACAAGCTGGTCTCGGATCAGAGGCACGCACTCGCCTTCTTTGTGGGCTAGAATTTCACGGGTATTATAGATATAGAAATCCATTCCAAGGAAGTACAGGGAGATGGCAATCGTCACGGACATCAACCCGAAGACACCGAGCTCTTCCGTAGAGAGGTAACGGGCGATAAAGAGCAGGAGGACAAGCTTGCTCGATAGTGTCAGCCCCCGCAAGACAACATTTATGATACCAGTTTTCAGCACAGGCTTATCCGCTATCCAATCAATTCCCAGCTCACGGGGGTGCCTTTTTTCACGACGTGAATGACGTGTTTTCCTAACAGGCGGTTATAGTATTTCGGTGGTAGGCCAAAACCAGGGCGAATGGCCAGTAGGTTATCGGGTGCGAACGTCCCCCCCGCCTGCATATTAGCGACCACGCAAAGAGAGTAACGAAACACCATGTTGTACAGATTATTAGCATTGGCCAGGGCATGTAAGTCCGCTCTATATAAGTGATTTAGTGCCAGTAAGGTCTTTTTTTGTGGGCCCATCTTAATTTTCAAGCTGTCGATGTACTTCTTCGCTTGCCACCAGTAAATTCGGCGCGTAATGTTCCTAGGTAGAAACCATCTGATTACTCTTTTGAGTTTGCCCACCATTTTGATGTTTTCCACCCGGCTGCTAACCTAACAAATCCCACGAGACGGGCGTCCCCCGGCGGACATTACGGGATACTCGTCGTCCGAGCAGTTTATCATAGTACTTCGTCGGCAACCCAAGACCGGGTCGGATTGCTCGCAGATTGTTTGATGTAAACACCTCCCCGGCCTTTATATCCTCCACCACATACAAGGAGCGGCGAAACTGCAGAGACCTTTTCTCTTTTTCGGTTTGTCCGTACATTACTTTACCCAGAGCCTGCCAGGCGCGTTCGGTTTCGACTACCAGAGCGCACATCTCATCCGGTTCCAGCGAAAAAGCAGAGTCAACGCCGCCATCAGCACGGGAAAGGGTAAAATGCTTTTCGATGAGGGTTGCTCCCAGTGCCACGCTGGCAACCGCCACCCCCACTCCCATGGAATGATCCGACAAACCAACCTGCACCTCGAATAGATCCCGCATGTGCGGAATTGTCAGGATATTTGTGTCCTCTGGAGAAGCCGGATAGGTGCTGGTGCATTTGAGCAGGACAATATCCTCGCACCCCGACTCGCGTGCTGTGCGCACTGTCTCGTCAAGTTCAGCCACGGTTGCCATACCGGTGGAGATTATCATCGGCTTGCCTGTTGCTGCGATCTTGCGAATGAGGGGAAGATCGGTGTTTTCAAACGAGGCCACTTTATAGGCCGGCACTTGCAACTCCTCCAGGAAGTCGACCGCGGTGGCGTCAAACGGCGTACTGAAAACGATCAGTCCCAGCTGTTGAGCCCGCTTGAATATCGGCTCATGCCATTCCCAGTGTGTATAGGCTTGTCCGTATAGCTTGTAGAGAGAGGTACCTTTCCACAAGCTGCTTGTGTCCTCGATGTGAAAATCTCCTTCGTCAATATCTATCGTCATCGTGTCCGGGGTGTATGTTTGCAACTTCAGCGCATGCGCTCCCACCTTCGCAGCCGCCTCGACAATTCCCAGGGCTCTATCCAGTGACTGGTTGTGGTTGCCGGACATCTCAGCCACGATAAAGGGAGGGTGTTCGCGTCCTATCCTTGCCCGGCCGATTTGGATGCAGCGCTCATGCCTGATCATTTTCTCATCTCTTAATTGGAGCTCGGCGGCCGCGGGGGGGAAACCACAGCTTCACCCTCAACGACCAGGTTACCCTCCTGGTTAACGCAGGTTGTTTTGAGCACTACTCTCTTCTTTTCATCCCTTTTCTCAATAACCTCCGCACGAGCGGTGATGGTATCGCCGAAATAGATCGGTGACAGAAACTTGACGGTTTGGGACATGTATATGGTCCCGTTGCCAGGAAGTTGATTGCCCAACACGTTGGAGATGAGGCCGCAAACCAGGATTCCATGAGCGATCCGCTTGCCGAACTTGGTCGTCTTGGCGTACTCTTCATTCAAGTGCGCAGGGTTGGTGTCGCCAGTTATTCCAGCGAAGAGGTACACGTCACTCTCCGATATGGTTCTTGTTATCTCAGCCTTGTCTCCGACGGCGATTTGTTCATACATTAATCCGGCCACTCACAACCTCCTTGGCTAGCGGTTCAAAACGGGCCTGGAAATGTTCGATCTGACCTTTGATGTTATTTTCCCAATTTTCACGAAGAATACCCATCTCCACGATGTTATGGAATGCGCCGTTCTTATATACTTGTTCCCGGCGCGTGCCCTCGACCACCGAGCCGTACTTTTCATGAATCCTTATAACCTTGTCATTGGACACGAATACTTCACAACACAGTTTGTTCAAACCGAGAGTCTCAAACACGTACTCGAGAATATTCAACTCTACGTTCTTTCCGACCCCTTTCCCTCTCACATTCGGTGAACCGAGATAGTAGGCCCATTCACAGCGCTTATTGACCCGATCTATTCTCACCAGCGATGCCAACCCGACGTCCTCGTCGTCAACGGTGATGATCCAATCCATCCGAGTTGGATCGTTGCTGATCTGTTTGAACCATTCTCGTTGTCTCTCCATGTCCGGTTCGAAGTCGGTATACATGTAGTCACTCACCTCCGGCATGGTGCGCCAGTTGAGAATCATTTCCAGGTCATTCTCCTTAATCTTCCTAAAAAGGAGTTTCATTTATCCATCTCCTCTCTCTATTGTTACACTAGCTTATTAGCAAAGTCACATAACACTACGCGACACTTGTTATCTCCGACAAAGCTTCCACGATCGGGTGCCCTATATCGTGAGTTCGGTTACCCATTACCCGCCAAGCCGCTTGGCTCATTGTTCGTACGGCCTCTGGGTTGTTCAAGGCGTATTTCAAGCGGTCTCTAAGATCGCTAGCGGAAACGCTTGCGTGCCAACCCATGTTCCACACAGCGCCGCGACCCGCAACTGCTTCGATCATTTCTCGCTGATTATCGGCGACCACTATCGTTATCGTCGGCAGGCTGAGGTAGCAACGTTCCCAAGTAGTGGTGCCGCCTCCTCCAATAGCCAGGTCAGCCCGGACCATCAGCTCAGCCATATTTTCCACCTGGTAATGAAGCGTGACATTCAGCATGTCTTGGCTTAACGTTTCAATTTCTGTTCGGTGCGGATTAGAACGGCCAAGCACCACATCAATAGAAACATCCGGTCGTCCAACCGATCGGATAGCTTGAAGGGCTTTGGTTGTTTCATTCGTTACATCAACCCCTCCGAAAAAGACCAGGATGCGGTCAACACTTCCGCTCCTCTCTGGCATCCTCCGCTGTGCCTCTAAGAACTCGGGGCGCAACAGCGCATATTGTGGACCCAGCAACTTTCGGCAGTGGCCCGGAACGAAACCGTCATAGCGGATCTGTGCCTTTTCGTAGAAGTTTTGATCCAGAAGTAGATCGCAATCATGCTGTCGGTTGGCCAGATCGTCGATAACCATTAGGTGCCCGGCGCGCCAGCGCAGACTCTTTTCCCATTTTTCATCTAAAGCATAATGGTCAACGATCAACCAATCAATTTCGGCCTCATCTGGCAGCGCCATCAGGGTTTGATCGGCATCGGTTGCCCAGTCAGTGCCCAGCCACGGGGCATAACTCGATACAACATTCTCATCGGCCGATTCTCGGTCATCGAAAGGCAATAGGAAAAGTGAATACCCCTTTTCCCTTGCCAACCAACCCAGATTCCCGGTCAATTCACGACAAACGAAAGAGACATCAGCGCCTATCTCCCGCAGCATATCGGCAAGAGTAAAGCATCGCATGAGGTGTCCACTACCGATTGATATTGATGAATCGGTCCGGATAACGACTTTCATTGTCCGTAGACCTTCTGTTCTACGTTCGCATTGATTGTTACCCAATCGGGGTGCCTCTCAAGGAGAACTAAGCAGTCCCGTAAAGTGAAGCACGGATTCACGGGGTAAAGCGCTGTGATGATTCGCTCAATCAAGTCAAAGTCCTCCGGCGTATCTACCGTCCAGCGGTGGTGACTCTGATCCTCAAAATAGGTCACACTGCCCAGACGATACCGCTCTGGATGCCGATGAATAAACGGTGTCACATGCTCTCGGTCCGGTTGGGTTGTTGCATCGACATGAGCTTCTTCGAGCACCCAATAAGGGAAGACCTCGCAATCCATTCCGCGTGGGTAGGTGCGCTCCAAGGTGTTTGAAGCATAGTCATATTCTTCCCGGTGGCTCATGTAAAACTGAATGATCTTGTCAACCACCTGCGGGTCGATTAGGGGACAGTCGGAGGTAACTCGCACTATGACGTCGGTCTGATGTGCCTTTGCCGCACCGTAATAGCGAGAGAGCACATCCTCTTCGGAACCACGAAAGTATGCAACACCAAGTCGCTTACACAGCCTAATGATCGGCACGTCCGCCTTCTTGGTGGTGGACGTAACAACGACTTCGTCCGCCAGTGTTACCCGCCTGAGCCTTTCAAGCTGATGCTCCAGGATGGGCTTGTTTAGGACCCTTTTCAACACCTTCCCGGGAAGGCGGGTAGAACGCATCCGCGCCTGCACGATAATGACGGTTTTCACTCCGTCCCTTCCAAAGCTGCTCTCAGCACACCAATAACTCGCTTGCAGTCGGCATCCGTAAGATCAGGATACATTGGCAAACTGAGAGCCTTAGCGTAATACTGTTCTGCCTGCGGGAAATCACCCGGCCCTGTACCATAACGCTTTCGATAGTAAGGTTGAAGGTGAATCGGGATATAATGCACCTGTGTGCCGATTCCGGCCTTTTTCAAATAATTCATTACGGTCGCGCGATTGACACCAAAGCGCTCAAAATCAACTTGCACCACGAACAGGTGGTAGGCGTGCTTTCTGTGGGGAAGAACCGTCAAGGGACGTACGGCACCATTATCAAAGGAATCGCTTATCAGTCGGCGATAAAGTGACGCCATACGGTTGCGGCGCTCCAACGACCAGGGCAATCGCCGGAGTTGGCTTATTCCAAGAGCGGCCTGTATGTCCGTCAGACGATAGTTGAAGCCCAGCTCATGCATCTCGTAGTACCAGGGATTAGCTTTCCCATCCGGCGCCAAGCCCATCTCGTGATAAACAAAGTCTTCCTTCTGCATACCATTGTTACGAAAGCAACACAACCGTTCGGCTAAGTCGGGGTTGTACGTTGCAATCGCACCTCCTTCTCCCATAGCCACATGTTTGACGGGGTGGAAGGAAAAAACCGTCATATCGCTGTGCGGGCTGCCGCCCACTCGGAATGACTGCTTTTCATACTCATATTCAGCGCCAAGAGCATGGCAGGCATCATCTACTACCCAAGCCCCATGAGTTTTGGCAAGAGATTGGATTTTGGGCAACTCCACCGGCTGGCCGGCAAAATGCACCGGGATGACAACCTTGATCTTTTTCTTGTGGTCAGCGTCAAGAACGTCTGAAAGCGATGCCAGGTCCATCAGTCCGGTGGCAGCGTCAATATCTGCGAAACGCACCTCAGCCCCAACAAAGCGCGCACAGTTGGCGGAAGAAAGAAAAGAATTGGGCGTGGTCACGATTTCGTCCCCTTCCCCAATGCCAAGAGCCAGCATGGCCAGGTGGAGAGCCGCTGTGCCGTTGGCGCAGGCAACCGCCTGATGTGCTCTGATATATACTGCGAGCTTCTTTTCAAAAGCTGGAATAGTCGGACCCTGAGTCAACCAATCCGACCTGAGAACGGCCTCCACGGCTTGAATGTCTTCGTCCCATATGTGCTGTCTGCCATACGGCAGAAACTTCCGTTCTCTCTCATGTGAGTCATTCGTACCATTAAGCGCTGTTTCTGCCAAGACATGGCCAAAGTCTGTATCAGTTTTCAGGCTCAATTGTCGTCCCTCTCGGCAACCAGTTCAGCGTGGGCAACCGGCAGCGGTTTCCGAATCATTGTAAATCGTCGCCCGGTTTTACCGTCATCCGACTCATCAACAGAAAAGCTGGTATCCACTTCCCTTTTGATAGATTCCCGAAGCTCAGCCACAGTCAACCATTGCGTATTAGTACCGCTGTTGTACTTGAATCCATCGGGACACCGCTTGCCGCCAAAGGCCTCTATATATCGATTTACGTCCCACAGTGGCATTGAAGGGAGGATAACATAGTAATCTTCGAACTCAACCGTGTTCATGGCATCAGTCTCGGTTATCATCTCTTCATGCAGTTTTTCGCCTGGTCTGATACCGACGGTTTTATATTGGCAGTTCGGGGCAATTGCTTTTGCTAAGTCGGTAATGTGATAGCTTGGAATCTTAGGGATGAATATTTCCCCACCCCACATGTGCATCAGTGCGTACAGCACAAGATCAACACCTTCCTCGAGGGTAATGTTGAACCTCGTCATGCGCTGGTCGGTGATCGGTAGAACTCCCTCCTCACGCTTTTTTAAAAAAAATGGAATCACACTCCCCCGACTGCCCATAACATTCCCGTAGCGCACGACTGAGAACTTGATATCCCGATTTCCCTTGAAATTGTTAGCCGAAACAAACAGCTTATCAGAACAGAGCTTTGTCGCTCCGTAGAGGTTGATCGGGGCCGCCGCTTTGTCGGTGCTGAGGGCGACGACTTTTTGAACATCCTGTTCAATAGCCGCCTCGATCACGTTCTGGGCGCCCATGATATTCGTTTTGATAGCTTCAAACGGGTTATATTCGCATGCCGGAACCTGCTTCAAGGCAGCAGCATGAACGACAATATCGACATCCTCCATAGCACGAACAAGTCTCTCGCCGTCACGAACGTCACCAATGAAATAGCGCATTTGAGGATACGTTTCAGGTGAGAACTTCTGGCTCATCTCAAACTGCTTCAGTTCATCGCGCGAGAAGACAACGATGCGACGCACTCTAGCATAACGTGCTAAAATCGTCTCAACGAACTTTTTACCGAAGGAGCCAGTGCCCCCTGTTATTAAAATAGATTTCCCCGACAACATATCTATCCCCCTTATTCGGCAGGAATGCGAGACACTTGAGAGATTGTTTTAAAAAAATAGCGGCGGATTATACAATTTTTTAGTTGGATTATATCTGGGGCATCATACTTCGACTCCGCTCAGCATGACACAGCCCCAAAACCATATCTTGAGCTCAGAGTCACCCTGGGCGGAGACGAAGGGTGACGGCGAGTGGTTGTGCTCTTATTCCGATCTCACAATTTACTTATCATCGCAACCCCAAAATCGTATCAGTCGTCAATTTTGAAAGGTGAGGCCGGGTCATCCTCGTGACGTATTTCATCTGCCGCATGTTGCCTCTGCCATCCTCCGTAGAGTCGGTTGGGAGCGTTGAAAACGATGCCATCTACAGAACCGATGTTCTTGTAGGCGTGCACTATACCGGCGGGAATGACAACAATAGCCTTGAATCGTTCACCCGCTTCCAACTGACACTTCTTGCCGTAGGTAAGTGAGTGTAAGCGATTATCCCACAGGTACAGGCAAAAGGTGGAAGGACCGATAAAGCAAAAACAATCGGCCTGTTCTTTATGTTCGTGTGGTCCTCTAACCACACCTGGCCTGGTCATTGAAACGTAGCTCATGGCCGGGTGATATTCCGACGGAAGCTCATCGTGGCGGAAAAGTTCTATTAACCACCCGCGGCTGTCAGTGTGCCGGGTGAGTTCTTTGATGATGACGCCGTCTATGTCGCATTGCATTTGAGCAGAGTTTCTCCATATTTGTCCAGAAA